>Ga0209596_1000617_pt1 | contig 32733 bp, 32 predicted proteins | sample M_130807_MF_Meta_FD_187314 | JGI IMG/M metagenome (GOLD analysis project Ga0209596, IMG submission 187314) | Freshwater microbial communities from Lake Montjoie, Canada to study carbon cycling - M_130807_MF_MetaG (SPAdes) (version 2) | ecosystem: Environmental > Aquatic > Freshwater > Lake... | reverse complement strand
GAAACGAATCTGTGTCTAATGCGGTAGCTAATCTGTTGCCAAGTTGAAACGAATCTGTGTCTAATGCGGTAGCTAATCTGTTGCCAAGTTGAAACGAATTGACGGCACTGTATCACTGTGCGATTGCCGTCTAATCCGGACTTCTAATCCGGTTCCTAACTCGGCGTCCAATCTGCGTCCATTATGCGTCTAATTGGTGTCCAGTATATAGCCTGTATAGCGTCTAAGAAATGAGTAACAAAACAGTAGAAATGATTGACAAAAAAATGTCGCATATTAAATAAAATATATAATAAGTATTAGATATTTTATTATGTAAAAAAGGGTTTGCTCATTACGAGCGAGATATCATTGGGTGGTTTCGATCCACCTCCCCTTGGCTCGCATTCGACCAGGTACGCTCCCATTACGCTACAATGACTTGTTTGATATATGCCCCTTCACCTTTCGGTTTTTCCATCGCACATATCCGTCACAGACTTCACTGTGTCCATCTTCCTAAATATCATCGGGTTGTTTCGATCAACCGTCCTTCGGGTTATGAGCCCGACGCGCTTCCTCTGCGCCACGATGATGGGGTTGTCGTTGGGTGGTTTCGATCCACCTCCCCTGACGCTGAGGTTGTCAGTACGCTCCCATTACACTACAACGACTCGTTTGATATGTGCCCCTTCACCTTTCGGTTTTTCCATCGCACATATCCGTCACATCCATTTTTTTGATGTGTCCATCTTCCTAAATATCATCGGGTTGTTTCGATCAACCGTCCTTCGGGTTATGAGCCCGACGCGCTTCCTCTGCGCCACGATGATGGGGTTGTCATTTGGCGGTTTCGATCCACCTCCTCCAAAGCCGGTTGGCACTCTTCCCATCGCGCTCCAACGACTAGTGTCGTTGGGTGGTTTCGATCCACCTCCTCCAACGCTGTTTGGCATGCGCCCATTACACCTAAATGACTTGTTTGATATGTGCCCCGCCGTCGCACATATCCGTCACAGCCTTCACTGTGTCCAAATCAACCACATCAATAATTTTTTTATTATTAATTCAATTAATCGCCTAAATGATTTTCAATAATCATTACTCGGATAAGTGCCCCACCTTCGCACATATCCATCGCAGACCTTCGTCGCGTTGCCTAATATATCATCGGGTTGTTTCTACCCATCACACACATATTAATACATTATTTGTCTTTAAGTTGTTTACTAATATGTTATAATATATCACCTAATTATACAAGGTTTTTATACAAGGTTTTTATACAAGGTTTTTATACAAGGTTTTTATACGAGGTTTTTATACAAGGTTTTTATACAAGGTTTTTATACAAGGTTTTTATACAAGGTTTTTATACAAGGTTTTTATACAAGGTTTTTATACAAGGTTTTTATACAAGGTTTTTATATATCATATTCGTCCTCCTCAAGTTCCTCTTCGTTGTCATCTGGCAACGCATTGATGCTATTGGATACAGCATCATACAATCCAACTTCTTCTTTGGTCTCAGGATTATATAATATATTTGACTCCGATTTCAAATACTCATGCTCGCCGATTTTGATTCGTTTTACACTCACTTTTACAGGAGTTTCAGCTTCTTCAGATTTGGATTTAATTGGCTTCTTTTCCTTTGTCGATTGCTTCTTTTCCTTTGTCAATTGCTTCTCTTGTTCCTTCGCCGCCTTCTTTGCTTCAATAGCAGCCAACTTCTCTTGTTCCTTTGCCGCCTTCTTTGCTTCAATCGCATCCAACTTCTCTTGTTCCTTTGCCGCCTTCTTTGCTTCAATCGCATCCAACTTCTCTTGCTCTTTTGCCTCCTTCTTTTGGGTTACCAATGCTTCTTTCTCTAAAGCAGCGACAGTTTTATTTAATAAATTCTGCTTTTTAATTTCATCTTTATCCTCACTTGCTTTCTTTTTGGCTTCTTTTTCTTCATTTACCTTCTGTTTCTCCAACTCCTTGAGTATCTTGGCTTCCTTAGCCTTCTCCTTCTCTAACTCTTTAACAGCCTTATCATTCTCTGTGTCAACAGTTTTTTTTCCTTTTTTAGCAGGCTTAATGACATTTGAAGCTTCAAAAACAGTTTCGGTAATGATAACAGTCTCGGGAACAGGACTCAAATCATATTCACATGTTTTTACTCTAGACGCTTCTTCATCCGAATCAGACTCATTTACCAACTGAGCAAACAAATCCTCGAGTTCCTTTTTGGGCTGGACATCCTTTGCCTTTGACCTTGATTTTTTATTATTTGTAGTTAAAATACTTACAGCGGCATCAACTGAGAAATTGAATTTAGCAGATAAGACTTCGATAACACTCATAACAGACTTGCTCATAACAGACTTGCTCATTCTTTTAATTAACTTTGACTTTGGGTTTGGGTTTGAAATTTAAATTAGTTTTAAATAGATACTTGAATATTTTATACAATAATTTATTGTGGATAAATAAATTTCAATTTTTTTCAATTACTAATAAAAATGAAAAAAAGTAATATTTGCCTATATTTGTAGCAATTGGATTACATGGCTTCTATTTTATTTTAAATTTGATTCTAAAAAATCAAACTAACTAACAAATATATCTGACAATTTTTGTTAGTTTGTAGTTTTCAAAAAGTGAAATATAATCATTTATACTGTATACTATATATTCGCATAGGCTTGCGTATTGGCTTCTATTTTATTTTAAATTTGACTCTAACAAATCAAACTAACTAACAAATAATGCCATCATATATGCTACAAAATAGCCTTCAAGAAATCAGTAACAAAACATTAGATATGATTAATGAATATAATGTATCCATTGTGTATCCATCGCCTTCTATTTTATTTTAATTTGAGACCTAGAAAATCAAACTAACTAACAAATAATGCCATCATATATGCTACAAAATAGCCTTCAAGAAATCAGTAACAAAACATTAGATATGACTAATGAATATAATGTATCTATTGTATATCCATTGGCTTCTATTTGGGTTTAATTTGGGTTATAAAAATCAAACTAACTAACAAATATTATATCTTTTTTTGTTAGTAGTTTTCAAAAAGTGAAATATAATCATTTATACTGTATACTATATATTAACATAGGGTATCCATCGGCTTCTATTTGGTTTTAATTTGAGACCTAGAAATCAAACTAACTAACAAATAATGCCATCATATATGCTACAAAATAGCCTTCAAGAAATCAGTAACAAAACATTAGATATGACTAATGAATATAATGTATCTATTGGGTATCCATCGCCTTCTATTTTATTTTAAATTTGACTCTAACAAATCAAACTAACTAACAAATATTATATCCTTTTTTGTTAGTTAGTAGTTTTCAAAAAGTGAAATATAATCATTTATACTGTATACTATATATTCGCATAGGGTTACATATTGCCTTCTATTTTATTTTTAATTTGTATCTTTAAAAATAGAGGAACTAACAAATGGCATCATATATGCTACAAAATAGCCTTCAAGAAATGACTCACAAAACATTAGATATGACTTATGAAAATAACACTATAATCCGGACGTATAAACCGGACGTATAATCCGGACACCTACATCGCCACCTACATCGCCCGCCTACATCGCCGCCTACATCGCCACCTACATCGCCACCTACATCGCCACCTACATCGCCGCCTACATCGCCACCTACATCGCCACCTACATCGCCACCTACATCGCCACCTACATCGCAACATAATTCGATACCAGTTGAATATAACATACCTTCATAAATATGCCTAAATTTTCAAATTATCAGGGTTATTAAGCAATTCAAAAAAATTGAAATTTATTTTAATATAATAAATTATATTATTCAAATAATCAAATGACAACTACAATTAATTTTAAAATGAACAACAACAACAACAACAACAACAAATACAAACCATTCTGTAAGGTTTGTGCTGATGCCGGAAAGACCGACACGGCGCACTATGTACGGCTAACTTATGACACCAAATCACCTGTGGTTTGTCCTACTTTGTTGGCACTTGAATGTCGATATTGCTTCAAAAAGGGACACACTGTAAAGTATTGTGCTATTGCTAAGAAAAACAATCAGTTCAAGATGGAACGAAATCGGAATACTACTACTACTACTACTGTTACCAAAAAACCTACAACTAACAACCAGTTTGCCCCTTTATTAGAAGATGACGAAGATACATCTGCTACTACATCTGCTACTACATCTGCTACTACATCTGCTACTACATCTTCTACTACATCTGCTACTACATATGCTACTACATCTGCTACTCAACACAATTGGGCTACAATTACTAAAACTAAGGCTAAAACTAACACGCATATTGTACAGCCTAGGGATAACACACTTGATAACAATCATAAACTTGATGAAATCGAATCAATTAATTCACTTGAACTTGAACTTGAACTTACGGTGGAGGACAAATATGGACAGAGAATGTATGACATCTTACACAACTATTATCGACAAGACACAGGCATGATTGTCGGCATATTGCTTCATTGTGGCGCAGAAGAGTTGGCAGAGTTTATGGACAATAGGATTCATCTTGACGAACGAGCAAATGACGCTTATATGCTATTACAGACCCAACAACGCACGCACACTCACGCACCTTATCGGCAAATTGTTGACGATTGGTAAACAAACTAACTTACTTACTTATTTAATTTACACCGATGAACATTTAAAACGGCACACTCATCGTAGATGAGTTTTTCCTTTAATTGATTTATCAGTAACAGTTGCCATTACATATATTATGGAACGCTTTAAGGCGTTCCATTTTAAATATTCAATGGTGTAATTTAATCTCAAAATTGGATACTTTTTTCATTTTTATTAGTATTTCAAAAAAATTGAAATTTATTTTTATTATATTATTTTTATTATTCAAGACAAGACAAGACAAGACAAACAACTAACTAACTAATTAACAACTAACAACAATATGACACACTTTTTACAAGACAGAAGTTGTAATGATGACTTTTATCTTACTACTACTACTACTAATGATACTACTAATGATACTGATAATAATACTTTTACGGTTACTCGTTCCACTTGTGAGCCTAATCGATTACAACAGGACTCATATGTTGACCAGGAGAATGAGAATAACCTGAAGTATCCTTATCCTTATGCTAATGCTAATATATATTTCAGGGAGAAGAAAAATATATTATCTTGGGAACCTGATCCTAGATTGGAGGCAATTGATGCGCGATTGGAACAGATTTGTGCTGAGGAGGAGACTAGATGGAATGATGACAATAACGACCAGGACGACGATGACTCTAATCTAGGATTTACTTTGACTCAGTCTTTTGAATCAAACGCACGTCTAGAAGCAATTGACGCTAAACTAGAGACTGATTACAAAACAGAGACAATATTTATGGAGATAACACTTAGTGAATCTGAAGACGATAATAGACCAAGTTTCGACGATAAATATAGGAGAGTTGAGGATTTCGACTTATATTACTACCACTTCATGACAAAAGCCCAATTAACTCATGTGACCCAGTAAATGTATTTGAGGGTTCACCTTTATCAGATGATGACGAAATAGTTAAACCTGAATAATATTATTTATGGGAAATTTGAATAATATATATATATATCACATATTTACGCATATTTATATAATTTAATTAATTTAATTTAAAAAGTTTATAATAACTTTTTTATTTTTTTTTATTTCTTATTTTTTATTTCTTATTTCTTACAAGATTATTCATCTCGCTTCTAAAATCTTTTCTACCTCCTTTTGGTAATGGACGGATTGTAGCATTTATACGATTTGCTTTTTCAACGCGCTTAGTCATTAGTTCATTTTTTGCTTCTGAATGTATTAACCGCTCAGTTACTGATTGTCCTCGTATTATTTGTAACGCCATTTGTTGCCTTTTTATAAAACAAGCCTTACATAAGCATCCTTCATCCATATAATGATTTACTTGTATATAATCTAAATGCGCATTTTCATTTGTTAGTTCTTCATACATTTTATATTCATTTTCAGTATAAGGTATTAATGATGATGTTGATTTATCTTTCCATTGCCCAATATATTCTTGTATTTCACTTGGAGAATAATAATAATTCAAATATCTACAATTTATAATTTCAGACAAAAAATTAGAAGGAATTCTATATTGTTCTTTAAACTGTGTATAAAGGTCTTTTATTGGCTTGTTAATACTCTCGTAATCTTTTATTACGCAAATCTTTGTAGAAAAAATATTTGTTAGTATATCTGACCAACAACTGGCATCTTTCAGACGCAACTTGATATACTTGATTCCATTGTATTCTTGTAGTAAGTATTTATTATGAAAGTTAAATGTTTGTAAAAGTGGGATATTATATACGTCCATATAATGGTCTCCATTCGCTATATGTGGGAATAATTTATTGAACCGGTTTATCGCCTTATTTACATTATAAGTATTTACATTTACATCACTTGTGTTAAAATGATATACACCAACCTTTTCAAAGTAGGCAGATATTTTGCGCTCAATTGGGCTACGATATACATCAATCACATAGACATCTCTACCTAAATGTCTGTTAAATTGGATTATATCATTTACAGTGACTCCTGATATATTACTTAATATCCTTAACATCTCTTCATCGTGTATATGTATAATATTGAACATTGCTGAACCAAAAATTCGCAATGAACTAACAATCGATGTTGAACCTACTTTTGGGGGTGTATAAACAAATATTAGTTTCTTATTTGGATTCTTATTAATGTTCAATTGGTCATTTATTTGGTTTAATAAATTTAGTTTCTCATGATTTCTAACAAATTCAAATTCAAATTCAAAGTGAGACATTTATAATTAGATTGTAAAATGATATGATATTTATATTTTGGGTTTAGAACCAAATAAAAAACAGTATTATATTTATATTAAATTAAATTAAAAGGTTATACAAAATATATATTCGGATAAATGCCCTTATACATTATTAATACGATTGGTGACTGTGACCAATAATATATACTTGGGTGCCTGTAGGTAGGTCAGAATCCCATCTACCATTCTCAACTGTATATGGCTTTGGTAGCATTACTTCAGCAAACTCCGAATTGGAGTAGTACCCGGATTCGGTCATCACTAATTTGGAATCTGGCGGCAACACACTTAATGCCGCAATCATCTCGGCTACAGTAATCGTAGTTACAGGTTGCTTATTTACATAATCCTCATCATTATCAAAAGATGGGATACAATCAGGACAAAGCAATCTGTTATCAAGAGCTCTACAGACATATAGACAAATTCCTTCAGTTTTTCCACATTGTTCGCATTTATCCTCATCATCAACGAGTTCTGGTTCTTCACAACCCTCTCCCCTAGGCCAGCATACCCGATGACTCAATGGTAACAAACATCCCCCATCGCTTGTCTTATTGACTTCAAAGCAATCGTTACATATATCAAAACCACACTCCCTTTTGACTTTTGCTGTATCCTTACTACAGAAAACACACGGGACAATTTTACTACATCGTTCCACCCACGCAACTTGATGATTCGCCCTTCTTGATTCCATATATTCTACTTCGGAACTTAAAACTTCCTCATCACTCATCTTGATTTCTTCATCTTCACATAAAATCTCATAAGCATCTTTAATTTTCTCATCAAGCAACTCTTCACTTTCTAATAAAGGTATCAAACCCTCAACACCTATACAAAGCAGCAAATCAGTTATCTGACCTGTTTTTTCTTTATCATTTTCATATATCTTAACATATATTGTTTCTCTTATATAGTCAATTTTGTCATCATCATTATCAGGGACCCTTTTACTCCACTCAGTCCAGGTCTCGTCGTCGTTCTTCTTATAAATAATATCTTTAAATGTTGACATTTTATTTGAATTTATTATTTTATACTTCTTATTTTATTTGAAAAAGTATTTCAATTTTTTTAGTTTTTTTGAATTTTTTGATAAAAAAGAGGTTAAATCCTCTTTTTATTTTATTTTAATTAATTAAATTTATACAAAATTAGTACCATTGTTTACTGTGTCCAATACGGTACACTTGGGTTCCATCAGGTAAGTCTGGTTTATAGTCAGTCTTACGTGTTCCAACTGTATAAGGTTCTGGTAGCATTACTTCGGCAAACTCTACATCGGAGTAGAACCCTGATTCGGTCATCACTAATTTGGCATCTGGTGGCAACTTACTTAAGGCTTCAATCATCTCAGCTACAGTTAGTGTCTTCACTGGTTTTACTTCTTTCTTATAAACCTCTTCCTCTTTCTCATAACATCTCGGCACTTTTTCTGATTCCCATTTAAGCCTAATCGCCTCATAAGCCTCTTCAATTTTCGCATCAAGCAACTCTTCACTTTCTAATAAAGGTATCATATCTGCTACGCCAGATAACTCCAAAGACGCATCGCCACAACGGTGGGCATATCCAAGCAACCGGTTAGTTATCAAACGCGCCATCGTTGGGCCTCCATATTCACAATACTCATATATAAAGTCCTCAATGTAGTCAATTTTGTCATCATCATTATCAGGGACCCTTTTACTCCACTCAGTCCAGGTCTCGTTGTCGTTCTTCTTATACGTAATATCTGTAAATGTTGACATTTCTTTAAGTTGTTTTGTAATATATTTAATAAAAGGACTTAAAGAGGGGAAATAAATTTCAATTTTTTAGTTTTGTTAGAAAAAATGAAAATTTTGTTAAAAATAATTAAAATAATTTATAAAGTCGGGTAAATCCCTTATACAAAACGCTTTTACCAAACATCACTTCCACAATCTTTATACATACCATATTTTTCTACCTCTATTTGTATGTCCAAATCTACTATTCGCACGCTGTTAAATTTATTGTAATCTGTCGTTTTTTTAATTTTTTTTTCATGTAAATAACACGACGTGGTTTTATCATCCCACTCAACATCATATTTTTTCTGTAATTTATATACCTTAGTTATAGTAGCACCATACCATTTGTTATCCTTCGTCAAGAGTGCTTCAATTTTTTCACCTACTGTAAAATTAGGTTTCTGTATTATCTGTGCTATATTTTGCGCCTCTTTAAACGTTTTCGAATATCCATATACTTGTTCTTTTCCTCCATACGACTCATTTGTTAGTATTACAAATCCATTTTTGTTATTTATTTCTAGTTTTATTTTTATTTCTGCTATTTCTATTTTTATTTTTGCTATTTCTACTTTAACGTCTCTTTTTTTTGTAATTACTTCTTCTTTTGCTAGTACAGCTTCTTCTAGTTCTCGTGTTAAAACTCTCCATGCGATTTGAGCTTCTTGAATTTTAATGGTTAAAGCATCTTCTTGTTTTTTAAATTCTTCTAGGGTTGTGTTCAACACTGTTTCTTGTCTTAATAAGACATGTCTGTCTTCTACAGGTGGTGCTTTGTACTTCTTGTTTCTCACAAGAACCACGTTCTCAATTGCGTAATAGTATTCATCCTCATTAATATTATATGTTTTCCAATCATCGTCCACTCGATTTGTTACTTTCGATTTCCATACACCACTCAATTCAGGCAAAGGCATGTGATTCGCCCATTTATAGTTTCTTTTTACCGCCTTAAAGTCTAGGAATCCAAGTGGATAGTCTTTATACTCATCAGGTATTTTTACCAAGACCTTCAAAGTGTTATATTTATTATGTAAGTGTAGAACCGCTGTTATTTTGGCCAGGCGTAGCTGGGGTTGTAGTTCTTTATAGGTTGATTTGGGTACAATAGCTGTTTGGGAGCCTTTTGATTTATCTAGTGTATATTTAATATCCATTTTGTTAGCGTTAGAGTTAATGTTGTTATTTTAAGTTTATACTGATGTGACTAAGGTATTTAATAAAACAATTTAAAGAGAATAAAATAATTTCAATTTTTTAATTTTGTTAGAAAAATGAAAAAACAGGTTTTATATTATATTAAATTAAATTAAAAGGTTATACAAAATATACAAATATATTATTTTATATTCTTTCAGTCTTCTTAGCCTCTATCATCTTGTCATACAATTCTTTCAGAATCGATGCTTTTTCTACCTCTGTATATTTCACCACCTCAAAACCAACAGAGCCATCTAACAGACTACTTATTATTCTCACATCTACTGGTCTACTTTTCACACGATAATACTGTAATTCCTCATTTAACAATCCAACTTTCTTCATATTATCCAAATCAAATATTTCAGCTCCTTCAAACCCTCCTTCGTCGTCACATGACCATTTTTCATCTCTTTTTGTTCCAAAACAAATTGCTTCAATCGCAATCTCTCGAGCACCATCTAAAGTATCACTATATCCATATGGTTCGTTTTTATAGTCAGTTCTGTAAGTTCTGTAGTATTCCTCTCCACCTTCCGATGCCATTACTATATAGCCGTTTTTGTTAGATTTTTTTGGTTCCGATTCGCTTTTATCAGTCGCTTCGCTTTTATCAGTCGCTTCGCTTTTATCAGTCGCTTCGCTTTTATCAGTCGCTTCGCTTTTATCAGTCGCTTCGCTTTTATCAGTCGCTTCGCTTTCTACATTTTCCTTTTTATATTTATTGTTCTCCACTATTTCCACCTTTTTTATCGTGTATCTGTATTCATGTTGTCCTACTCCTCGCTTCGGTTTGTTAAACCTACAATATCCAGACCCGCTATAGTTAATATCAGGTAGAGGCAAGTGGTTTGCCCATTTATATACTCTTGTATCCATTATTTTACCAACTGGACTATCTTTATACTCATCTGGCACAACAATATTCGCATTCACAGTCTTCCTAGTGTATTTACAGTCCTCGTCCGAGCAATAACCGTCGTGGTTATTTGTTTCTAATTGTGCCGTTATCCTAGCTAAAAATGGTCTCTTCTCTAATTCTTCATATGTCGGCTTGGGTATAATCGCAGTTTGTGTCCTCATCGAACTATCTAGTGTCATTTCTATTATTTTGATTTCCTGTTTTTTCTGATATTCGGACTGTTCCTGTTTATATTCTTCGGATTGGTAGTATTCAGCTGGTTTTCTAATGCGAGGTCTTCTGGTCTTTATTTGATTCGTGTCGGCGTCCATTATTAATAGTCAAGTTCTTTAAGTTGTTTTGTAATATATTTAATAAAAGGACTTAAAGAGGGGAAATAAATTTCAATTTTTTAATTTTGTTAGAAAAATGAAAAATTACTAAATATTATTTTATTATAATGTTTTTATCATTTGAAAAAAATTGAATTATTTACAATCCAAATAAATTAAGATATAAAAGTTTATAGAAAAAATATGACTGAATTTACCAATACCAATACCAATACCAATACCAATACCAATACCACAATGTCCAGTTATTTCTCAAAGGCATTTACTGCGTTTAATACAGATTTATCTCTCCCTGATAATTGCGTGCCATTTACCGGTGCCAAATTTGGACTACTTAATTTAGAAGCAATTACTTCCGGACCATCAACTATAGAACACGAGTTAATATTAGTAATTGACAATTCTGGTTCAATGGGTGACCAATGTCCTGGCGATAATAACAAGACTCAAATGGACCAAGCTATTCATACATTAAAAAATATAGTTAGTTATCTTGAGGAAAATCAAAATATTAAAGCGAATGTTACTATATTTAAATTTGACGACCATTTTATTAAAGTTGTTGATAGAACAAATATTACAGAAGACAATTTCAATTCAATTGAAAAATTAATAAACAGAATAAGACCGAATGGAGGAACTGACATTGGACTAGCATTAAGACACATACAAGGATACATTAATGAACTAAAAACATCATATCCAACCCATCAAATAAGTCATATATTTATGACAGACGGAGAAGTTACAACTGGTGAAAAAAAAGCACATATTCTAAAAGAGTTCATAGTCAAAGACATATATAATTATTTCATAGGTTATGGTTCAAAACACGACTCTGGCTTACTTAGAACACTTAGTGATTTTGAAAAAAGTTCTTATCATTATATTGACGAAATCGAAAAAGCTGGGTTTGTTTTTGGAGAAATTCTACACAATATAACTCACAAAGTCTTATATAACTGTGAAATAATTGTTGAACATGGTGTAATTTATAACTACAAAACCAATTTATATACAAATAAGCTTTATATTGGCGATATTATTGCCGAGTCAAATAAAGTTTACCATTTGTTTACAGACAATATAACAACTTGCTATGTTCATTTACAAATTCCATTGGACCCGTTAGAAATTCATATATTTCAAGAAACTAATCACGATTTAATTTTTGTGAATTACGCATTTAGACATAGAACCCTGACACTTCTTGGTGAAGTTAAACAATGTCAAGAAAAATATGATAAATTATCGCCGAGCTGGCATAATGAGAGACATTTTAATCCTGCAGTTCTTGACAGTTATAAGATAAAAATGAAAGAGTTGTTTGATGAAATGAGAAAATATATGGAAGACAATGATATTAATGATAAATTTATTAAAATGTTATGTGATGATATTCATATTTCGCAGAAAACATTTGGAACAAGATATGGGCAGATGTGTATTAGTTCAAGACAAACATCACAAGGGACGCAACGAATTTATACAGTAAATACTACACCGTTAGACCGTGTAAAGGTATCTGTATCTGTAAATGTAAATGCCAGTTCTTCTACATATTATTCGGATTCGGATTCGGATTCGGATTTGGAACCGGAAGACAATATTCAAAGATCATCAATGTCAGCATGTGCTCGTCCTATTCAAAGAGCATCAATGTCATCATTTTGTATAGAACCAGACCCATCAGATGACTACGAGGTTTCTAATAATTGTATGATAGACTCACCGTATTTAACACAGACTGCTACAACTGTTATGCGTACTATTAGTAATATTTCAGATGACGAGGATGACGATGATGAAGAAGATAAAATCAATAGCAATAGCGATGATGATGAATTACCTGAATTAATTCCAATTAATGATACCAAAAATGTTGATAATGAGAATGAGAAAATTACCGAATTATTTAATGATATTCCAATTCAAAGAGACAATAATAACATTGGCTCACTAACTGAGTTTTAATAAATAATATAAAAAATAATTTACACCTTTGAACATTTAAATTCGCACAAAAATACGAAAATAAACAAACTTAAATAATATTTATAAATGAATTTACACCGATGAACATTTAAAATGGCACACGCATCGCAGATGCGTGTTTCCTTAATTGATTTATCGGTAACAGTTGCCCTTAAATATATTACGGCACGCTAAAGGCGTGCCGTTTTAAATCTTCAAGGGTGTAAATCTAGAAATTATTTAAGTTATATTTTCTAGCAAAATCAGCACAAATTTTATTAGCTGTTACGCCTTCTCTTTGTTGTTGTTGTTGATATTGTACAAATTTAATTTTGTTTTTTTCATTATAATAATCGTTTTCAGATATAGCAAACTTTTGTAACACGATTTTTCTTACATTTTCATTAGGTTGACGAAACAAGTCATGAATTATGTTTTTCTTCATATCATTTTCTTGTTTTTTCTTAATTTGTTCTTGTTCTTGTTCTTTTTTAATTGTATCGTACTTTATTTCCATCTTTGGCAGATTTTCCTTTATGTATAATTCAAATTTTGATTTATTACAAGGATCATTCCAAATAATAAAATCATATATTCGTGAAGCAACATACTCTTGTTGTACTCCATTTAACATATTATATTCTTTGTCTCTGCCTGAGATTTTACCCTCCAAAAGGTAAAATTGTCTTAATTCTGCTTCAGTTATATGTGTTAAAGAAATCATTTTTGTTTTTACATAAATAAATATTAAAATATATTATTTCAATTTTATTTAAAAATTATTTATATATTACACTGGTGTAAAGACAATATTTTTTTTTGGCTAGATAAAAATATATAACAACTACACAAAATTAATTTCACAAATTATTAGTTTATTTTATAATTATTTATTACATATTATATATAATAAATAATGACAGACAACTCTATTTATGCTATTGCGGTATTTAATGATAATATTAAAGGTACTGTTAAATTTTCAGAGGATTTAGTAAATAATCAGATTATTATAGAATTAAATATTTCTGGCTTAAAATCTAAAGGACTACATGGATTTCACGTTCACGAAGCTGGCGATTTAACTGATAAATGTACTAGTATGTGTTCACATTTCAATCCTTATGGCAAAACTCACGGATGTCCTGGTGTTAAAGAGAGACATGTTGGCGATTTAGGGAACATCAAAACTAATATCAAAGGGGAAGCAAAATATACATTTTATGATAATGTTATAAAACTCAGAGGAACAAAATGTAATATTATTGGACGTGGTCTAATTATTCATGAAGACGAAGATGATTGTGGTCAAGGCGATAATCCAGAAAGTTTGAAAACTGGAAATGCTGGAAAAAGAATTGCTTGCGCTGTGATTGGTTACGCAAAAGAAAATTTTCAATAAATAATAAATAAATTTGTAAATAAGGGTTAAAAAGTATTTGTAATATTAGTATATAAAATGTTACAAGCACAAGTAACAGGAAATAATCCAATAATCGCAATTGTTGCTGTAGATTCAAAAAATGGTATCGCAAAAGACGGTAAAATACCATGGAAAAGCAAAACCGACATGAAGTTCTTTAGAGAACAAACAACCGGCAATATTATTATTATGGGCTCTATAACTCTACTGTCACTTCCAAACGCAATGCCACTACCTAATCGCATCAATATTGTAGTCACAAGAACACCAGAAAAATACACATGTTACCCAAAATACAGCCAATTAGACAATATTTTTTTCTGGAATGAAGCTACTGTCCTATCATTCTTGGCTAATCCGGACTTAGTAAATAAGTTTTTAATTAAAGCGGAAAAAGAGAAAGAAAAAGAAAATTGTAAAAAAATATTTGTAATTGGTGGGCAACAAATATATAATTTATTAATACCTTTTTGCTCTGGCTTATTGGTAACCAGAATTAAATCTGACTACATTTGCGACTTACATTTGTCCTATTTGGACACATTAGTTCCTGACAAGAACTGTAAAATATATTACGAAGATGAGGAACTACAAATTATACATTGGTCTCTGCTTTGTCCTTAACAACAGTAGATGTGTTCTTAATAAAATGCTTGTTCATATACTTCTGAATAGTGAAGTAAGTGAGGTTCTCAGTCTCCTCGCTACTTAGTCCTAGAAGGGTCTTCAGCTTGTCATCAGGATTAATCTTATTCTTTGAGTTTGCTCCCTTCTCCTGTAAATTGTTGTTCTTGATATACTGGGACAATGACTTGGTTACCTCAGTGCGGGCAATCTCAGTGCCCTCGGGTCGATTCATGAACTCACAGAGCTCCTTGGTCACCTTGGTCGGCTTAGCGAATCCAGATGGAGCCCTATCAGTCTTAGGCTTTGACTTGGCTTTAGACTTGATTACCTTAGTCACAGACTTTAATTCTTTATTTACTTGCTTCTCTAAAGTGCGAATATTCTGTTGAAGTGAATTCATTTGCATCTTAAATAATGTGATGCTATCATTGATAGTCTTGAATGATTCATATATAGCACTAGTTTGGTTGGTTTGTTCGGTCATTTTATATACTATATTATGTAGGTAGCTTTATATTGTTTTAGAATATAATATATGTTAGTATAAGCCTTAAATATTTCAATTTATTATTATAATAATAAATTATTTATAAATCTCCGCTTTCAGTCGCTCCGCTTTCAGTCGCTCCGCTTTCAGTCGCTCCGCTTTCAGTCGCTCCGCTTTCAGTCGCTCCGCTTTCAGTCGCTCCGCTTTCAGTCGCTCCGCTTTCAGTCGCTCCGCTTTCAGTCGCTCCGCTTTCAGTCGCTCCGCTTTCAGTCGCTCCGCTTTCAGTCGCTCCGCTTTACACAACATCTCTATTCTGACCTCTCCCACCAGTTGCCCCTCTACCAGCTCTTTGAGGACCTCCTCTACCAGCTGCCCCTCTACCTCCTCTACCAGCTGCCCCTCTACCTCCAGTTACCGCAGGTCTAACATGAGTCCAAGCACCATCAGACTTAGCTACAGGTTGCTCACTTTGGGTAGGAACTCTCTTTGCCCTTGGCATCTTAACCGGCTCAGAGTTATCATGTTCATTATTGTAAGCAACTCTTGTCTCATTTCTGGTCTCACACATCAACTTTCCACCCTTAATACCCGACACATCAGTTGCTTGACACTCATGCTTATCGCTAGCAACAGTTGATAATGCGAACTCAATATACTCGCCCTGAACAAGATACTTATATTGCTCAGAATCAACCTTAATGGAACTGTGATGGACGAATACATCACTGCCGGATTTGGGACCATCAGTTACGGTAATAAAACCATAACCCGCCTTGTTATTGAACCACTTGACGCGACCAGTGAACTTCTCAACGCTACTATCAGACATTTTATTATACTATAGTATATAAGTTGCCTTTATATTGTTTATAATGGAATAATATTTTTGTTTTTGTTTTTGTTTATTGTGTTTAGTTTTTAGTTTTGTTTTTCTTCTTGAAAATTTCTTACTTTTTGATGATTTTCTCTTTCTTTGAAGATTTTTTGTACCACCATTATAAGCAATATCAATCCAAGATTTTTCACAGTCATCTGAAATTTTAAATGATTCGCAACAATAACGAATTTTTATTATATTTTCTAGTTCATCTTTTGTATTTCCTACATAATATTGTATCTTATATGGTTGACAAATAGTTGTTTCTATAGCAATATAAAATGTTTTAGAATTAATTGTAATTTCAAAATATGATAATGCGTGATAACTTGCTCCTATTGAAAGCCTTGTTCTACCATAAACAGCCTGAATGCTTTCTAAAATATCAGGCGTTCTATTGTTATTCCAATCTGTTATAATTATTTTTCCTGGCTTATGTCTATTTATTTTAACATTTTTACATATATATTCAGAATTATCTCCACAAACATTTGAATGATTTAAACGTCCTGAACTGTAAAAAGGAAAAATCTGTATAAAAAGGTTTTCTAAATATGTGTCTAAGCTATTATCATAATCAGAAATATATGTTATTATATATTTATTATCTTTAGTTATGTATAATAATTTATCAGAACCAATTGTTACTTCTTTATGCTGTTGTATATCAGATTTATCAGTGAACATATATATATTATATAATAAAATTTATTATTAAGACCATTCATACTCGTCTTCAAAATCTTCATCTTTTTCATTATCTTTTTCATTATAACCATCTAATTTCCTTTGCTCTAAAAGCAATTCTGTAAATATGCGAATAATATATTGGTAGTCTGGCTCCTCTTCAAATTTGAGTGTTCTAACATAATTGATTGCTACAGTTAAAAAACGTGGAACATTTGTTAGTTGCTCCTTTTTATAAACAAGAATTGTTATTGGATTTATATCAGGATTTTCTGAAGGTGGTTCTGTAGAAAAGAATTTACCAAATAACATATATATCATTACATACAGGCACGATTCTAGGTCATCACGACGGCTAGGTTCGCAGCCTTTGTGGACGTTCAAACTAACATAATTTGGCGTCCCAATAAGTGACGTATTTGTTTTAAATTCAATATGTTTGCCTTCATGATTGTATCTTTTACAGAAGCCAAAGTCAATTAAATATATTTTGTTAGTTTTGTCTAAAATATTAATCATAAAATTGTCTGGTTTAATATCACGGTGAATTAAATAATTATTATGTAATGTTTCCAATCGCTCTATCATTTGGATGCCTAATAGTAGCACTGTTTTTACAGATAGACGCCCATATTCTTTTATAAGAGTTGTTATAGAACATTCTAACAAATTTGTCACTAAATAATTCACATTGTTAGTTGCTCCGAACCATTTTAGTTGTGGAAAGCCGTCAATGTTTGCTAAATATTGGTATATTCGGGCTTCCATTTTCAGTGATTTTTGTTCCTTGCTTTTGACTTCGGTTTTAATTGCGACAATTTCACCTGTGCGAATATTTTCGGCTTTAAATACCTTGCCAAAACTGCCCTGACTTAGTTTTTCTAATAATTTATATTTATGCGCCAACATTTTGTTAGTTGTTATAATATAGAAGAGGAATATGTTTATATTTGTTGTAATTCAATAAATTTGTTAGTTTATATAAAAATTGAAATAATTAAAATAATTAAAACAAAATATATAATTATTATTATTACACAAAATGTCCGAAACATTCAGTTACAAGAACTACTCTATAGTCGCTTCATTGAACGAGCGAAGTATTTATTTAAAGGTAATCGACACTGTTAATTTCTTATCTTATGAAGGAAATGTCGATTTGAAAGAGTTGCGTGTCTCCATTGACCTTGAAGGCGTCTATAAAATTATTATTAATTGCTTTAAAGAAGAAAGTAATTATTCGGTTACCATTAGCGTCAACAGTGGCGTTTTAAAGTTGGCGTTTAATGCGCTTATTGGCGGATTTTTGAAAATGAATTTCGAGGTCTTGTTGCGCGAAAAGTTGATGTCAAATGATGGGCAATTGACGCTGAATTTTAACAAGTTGGAGCAAAAACAGGCGCAAGCAATTGATAGTTTGACAAAGAAGTGTACTGATTTGGAAGACAGTGTTAATAAAATGAAGCAAATTATTGATTGCTGTCAGATATTTATGTCTAATATTTATACTCCTCAAGGTCATTGGTGTGATATACAAAGTAACGGTCAAACACAGATGAATAATATTTCTGCAAAAGAAATTACTATGACAGACCACGCAGGAAATATTATTTGGAAGAATATTAACGTATTTTACCAGTTGGAAAAATTTACAATTAATGGACTTACAAGTCAATCAAATTTAAAAAATTTAAAGAATATAACCATAAAGGAATTAATTTTGGGATGTGGGGGTGGTGGCGCATTTACATCACTAGAGGGAATACAAAATTTTCCAAACCTAGAGATATTAACAATTACTGCTGCGCCTGGACTAAAAGACGTTGTAAAAGTATTGACCGAAACAAAACATAAGATTAAAACACTCAAGTTTCAAGGGTGTACCGCAGTTAATGTTGTCGAGCTACAAACATATTGCCAAGTGAACAATGTATTTCTAGCAATTTCTTAAAAATACGAATTTTTGGGTATAAAATTTTGTAAAAAATTGAAAATATAAATGTTTTTTATTTGTATATGTAAATAATAATATAAGATAAGATAAGATAAGATAAGATAAGATAAGATGAATCAAAATAGCGTAACAAATAAACCTGGAAAAAGGTTTGTCAGAAGTAAGACTCAAGACAATGATGATAAAGAACTATTTGCTAATATATCAATTACAATTGACGAATTTTCAGAAGCAGAAGCAAGCTCTGTAGCAAGCTTAGAAGAATATCACGACACAAACACTGTAAACACTGACGAAATACAAATCCCAACAGACAATATTAATTTATGTTTTGTAGGAGGTGTTTCGACCGGAAAATCAACCGTATTAAATAGTGTCTTTTGCGAAGAATTAACCCAATGTAAGATTAAAAGAACCACTATGTGGCCAACAGTTTATGTTGAAAATGAAAGTATTCAAGACATTTCAACAGAAGAAATTTACAAAATAATAACCGAAAAGAACAAGGAAATCATAGAAAAGACAGAATCCGGGCAAAAATTAGACAGCGGCGATTACAAAGAATTAGTCTTTAATGTAGGCAAATTGGACATCAATATTTTGGATGAGTCATATGTAAATGTGTATGACATTCCTGGATTAAATGACGCCAGAACAAAGCACATTTACTACGACTATTTGGAAAACAATTTCCACAAGTTTAACCTAGTAGTATTTCTAGTTGACATTCAATCAGGACTAAATACTTCTGATGAAATGGATATGTTGCGCTTCATAATTAATAATACTAAAGACCAATTTAAAAGAAACCAGCGACATATTTACACATTAGTAATAGTGAATAAAGCAGACGATATGCAAACCGAAGAAGACTCGGATAAATTGGAAATAACCGGCGAATTAAGAGAAATGTTCGAACAAGTTGAAAACACGGTTCAAACAGAGTTTGCAGACAATGGACTTAAAAATGCTTTAATTGGCGTTATCCCTTTATGTGCGAGAGACTCATATTTGTACAGAATGGTTAAAAAACATGGTAAAAGTTTCAAGTTAACTCCAGAACAAATATTGAAAATTGGTGTAAATGAAAATGGTAAGAAATTTAGCACGTTAAAACCAGCGACTCAAGAATCACGCGTAAATGAGATTCTAAAAGATGAGAGTTTCGTAAATACCATGATTAAATTATCCGGTTTCAGTCGTCTTGAAAGCATACTCCATAAGTTTCTAAAGGATAACAATAAAGGTAGTAAGCTGCGAATTGATAATCTAATGTATGAGTTGAAAAAAATGCCAAAATTACACGATTTTACTGCTGGACAAACCTGGTTCAACCTAAAGTCCTTAACCAACCTGGTTGAACAATATTATCAAATTTACAATAATATTAAATTAATTGATATAGCTGAATATGACGCAATTATTACCAGTTTTGTAACAGAATTTACAACCATTTTACAAGAAAAGGTGAAATCGTGGTATGGAACTATCGACGAATTAATTGATAGTTATGACAAGGTCAATATAGAAATAATTAATCCATTTATCAGGCAAGATACAAAATATTATAATACAACCATGTATATGTATCCAGATTTCTTAACAGAACGAGTTTTGGCGCTAATTGACGAAGAACTGAATAGTGTTTTGACAGTTGACTGTATTATAAAACAATTAAATATTTTGGAAAGAATCAATATGTTTGATAGAAAAACGATTGAAACAATGTTTTCGAAGATTGTGTTAAATATTAGAGAAAATAAATCAATAAGGTTTGAAGACGGTAATCGAATTGATGATTTAATAGACGCGCTTGATGAATGTTCTGAAATAGATGTAGATTTGTCAGAATTGTTACGGTTTCTGATTATGAATCAGTTAGATTGTATAAATAATAACAACACATTATTTATAAAAAAAATGTTATATCGCAGATATGGAGAAATAATTATAAGCGAATATATTTTGCGCGAATTTAATAATAGTTCAGCATCGGCGCCATTTGATAAATTTGTTAAGGGTTTAACCGTGTCAGATTTAACTAGTAATGAACACAAATTGGATATGTATTATTTAAATTATGAAAAAGAACATAATATCTACAGCTTTATGTATATTTAATTTATAATCATAATCCTTATTTCTTTAAATTTTATTTTTATCCAATTATATTCACAGTATTTTTCATCTTGTATTCTGTAATTACTCGAAATGTCAAATCACCAAAATTAAAAAAAACGTTATTAAATATTAAAATGATAAAATTATAATCATTTTTTATTTTAGTAGATGAATATATTAATAATCCAAATAATACAGTTTGAAACAAATAACTATAAACTAAAAAATGTGCTATTTTATCAAGATTGTTTTTTGAATAAATCAATATAAAATAATTAAAAAATATTTTAAAACAATACAATATCATTAATATTTTTAATATTTCATGTCGATTATAGTCAAAACATAATCTTGATAAACATATGTTAATAAAATTCATCATTGAATTTGAAAAAATATGAAAAATTAATATATGTGTATAATGTTTTATTTGTGAATTATTAATTTCCTGCTGTGGTGTATTTATAAAAATATATGGCACAATTTGATGTCTTGATACTTGTATTCCTTGTATTTGTTGCAAAGGTATTTCATATATGGTTTTACAATGAGGGCAAAAATTTTTGTTATTTCCTGAATGTATTAATTTTACTATACAATCTATATGATATACAGAATTAGAACACTTACATGGTAGCATTACTATTTTGAACGCTTCGATATCGATTGGTTCTAAGCATATCAGGCATTCTTTATCCTTTATAAAATTGGTTTCTGGTTTATCAAACTTTTGTAAAATTAATATTATATGATTATTCATATTATACTAATATGTGCTTATATGTTTAATATTTTTGTAAATTTATTTTTTACTTTTTGTCATAATATAATTCAATAACCTCTAACAAATCTTTATTTTCATCATTTTCTATTCTTTTAATTTGTTTATTTATTTCCTCTTCTAAAACAATAAGACGATTAAAAAGCATCGGATTACTTGACTTACCGTTTTCATCTTTATATTTGTCAGGATTAAAACGAATGAATATAAATTTGCCACCATACGCCATAAATAAATCGTGATATCTGGCTTCTTCATCTTGTTTTGAATAACTTTTGTGTTGATTTTCGTCAGTTTCTATACATAACAAGGTGGCATTAATTAGTTTACGATGGTCTATTCTGCGTTTGGTAGTACAATCACATGCGGTTTCATTATACCAAAGTGGTTTATCGTGTTGAAATCCTTTAAATTTAGTGTTTATGAAGTCACGGACTGCCATTTCCTTAGACTTATTTCTCATCTGTATTGTCAAAATATCATCGGGAAATAAATGTTGGTAACAATGGCAACAATACCCCTTATAAATTTTGTTAGAATATGTTTGACAATATTCAGATTTACATTTTGGATGTTTTATGTCAATCATATCAGTTTTTTTATGACTAAAACAAAAAATAGCGGTTGTTTTACCAGCATAATTATAATTTGGAATAGTATTACATCCTTCATATTCACATTTTTTACTTTTTATATTAACCATATTTTCAATTTTATGAATAGAACAAAATCGCATTTTTGTTTCTCCTTCATAATTATAAATTGGTCTAATATTACAACCTTCATATTCACATTTTTGATTTACCACATCCAACATAGAGTCAAGTTTATGTTTAGAACAATAAATTGCCTTATTATCAATAATATAACCATACACTGGTTGAGTTTTACAACCATCAAAAATACATTTTTTACCCTTTATATTTTCCATTTTTTCTAGTTTATGTTCATAACAAAAACGAGGTATTTTTTCATTAACATAATTAAAGCACGGTCTCGTCATACATTTTTCAAATTCACAACGTCTACATTTTACATCTATCATTATTTGTTCCTTGTGTGTAAAACAATATAATGCATGCTTTTCATTTTTATAATTATAAAGGGGTAGCTTCTTACATCCTTCATAAATACATTTATAGTTTTTTATGTCTATCATTGTATCAGCTTTATGTAATACACAATACAATCCAATTGTCTCTCCTTCATAATTATAAGCAGGTTGTTTTTTACAGTTTTCATATAAGCAACAATTACTAACAACGTTAATCATGAGTTCTTCTTTATGATGTACACAAAAAATGGCTGTGGATTCTCCTTCAAAATTATAACTAGGACGAACTAAACAACCATCATGCTTACATTTCTTATGCTTTAAATCAATCATAGCATCTAATTTATGTGTTTTACAATATTCCGGTTTTCCATTTACATATCCATATGTAGCAGTAATATCACAACATTCATTAATACATTTTAAAAAATTATTATGAATCATCCCAGGCAGTTTACATTTTAAACAAAATTTAGGTGATAAATTGTCATAATTATAATAAACACGATTACCACATTTACATACAGCACTAGATAATTTCATATTATCATACTTATGTTCCTTACATCTTAATGGGTCACAATTTAGTCCATATGTTGCTCTCGAACGACATGTCTCAAATTCACAAAGTTTGGGCATTTTATAATATATAGACATATTATTTTTAAGCATTTTACGCCTAAAGTATTAAAAGTTGGGACATATTATATTTCAAAACATTAAAATTGAATTAAATAACAACATAAATACAACTAGATACATAATACAGAACACTACATAAAAACAATAAAATGGTTAAAATTTGCGACATCAATAATTACCCTTCTGAAAATGAAGAAAAGTACAATGAACACTTTACAAAATTTCCATATGAATTAAGCATATTTCAAAAACACGCCATTGAAGGGATTATAGAAGGTAATCATGTATTAATTACGGCCCACACAGGCTCAGGAAAAACATTAGCAGGAGAATTTGCTATTGAACATTTTGTAGCTAAAGGTAAAAAGGTAATATATACAGGGCCAACAAAATCACTTATCAATCAAAAATTTTATGATTTTACAAAAAAGTATGAGCATATATCGTTTGGAATTTTGACAGGAGACGTTAAAACTAATCCGGAAGCTGATGTTTTAGTAGTAACTTCCGAAATTTTATTAAATAAATTATATCAAAACAATAACATTTTAAAATCTGCTAGTTCATTTGAAATGGATTTTAACAACGAACTTGCTTGCGTTATCATGGATGAAGTGCATTACGTAAATGATAAGGATAGAGGGGGAGTCTGGGAAACAACAATTATGATGTTACCACAACACGTTCAAATGGTTATGTTATCTGCTACTATTGATAAACCAGAAAAATTTGCTCAATGGTGTGAAAATATACACCCAATACCTAGACAAGTATATCTTACAAATACTACCCACCGAGTAGTACCTTTGACACATTATTCATTTATTACTGCTACTCAAGGAATTTTCAAATGTATCAAAGATAAAGCAGTTCATGAAGAAATCAGAAGAGTAATTGATAAACCGTTAGTTATTCAAGATGCCAAAGGAGAATTTAATGAGACTAATTATAGAAATGTTACAAAAATTCTTAAATTACTTGAAAATAATGATATAAGAATGAAAAGACAGCACGTATTAAATAAAATATCAGAGCATTTAGTTGAAAATGAGTTATTACCGGCTCTTTGTTTTGTTTTAAGTAGAAAACAATTAGAAATATGTGCTCATGAAGTTACTACTAATTTACTAGAATTCGACTCAAAAGTTCCTTATATTATTGACCGCGAATGTCAGCAAATTATTAGAAAATTACCTAATTATAAAGAATATTTACTATTACCAGAATATTTAGACATGGTATCTTTGTTGCGAAAAGGTATAGCAATACATCATAGTGGTGTAACCCCTATACTTAAAGAGATGGTTGAACTGTTATACTCAAAAGGTTATATTAAACTATTATTTGCTACTGAAACATTCAGTGTTGGTGTAAATATGCCCACAAAATCTGTAATATTTACAGACGTAAACAAGTTTGACGGTAATATTTCTCGCACCTTATATGCTCACGAGTATGTTCAAATGGCAGGGAGAGCTGGACGCAGAGGTTTAGACGCTGTTGGTCACGTTATACACCTGAACAACCTATTTCGCGACACAAGCGCCACAGCATACAAGACAATGATGAATGGCAAGCCACAAACACTGACATCTAAATTCAAGATTTCATACAATTTGCTACTAAATCTAATCGATATTGGTGACAATAATTTAGTCGGATTTGCCAAGAAAAGTATGGTAATTGACGACCTAAATGGAGAACTTCGACAAGTTTCATTAGAAATCGATAAATGTACTCAAGAAGTTGACAGATTAAATAGCTGTATTGAAACAATGCGGACACCTAGAGATGTGACTGAACAATATAATAAGTTACAAAGCAATAAGGAGAATTATGCCAATAAGAAACGCAAAGAGATGGACAAGGAAATACAGAAAATCAAAGATGAATATAAATATGTCGACCAAGATTTAATAACATTAAATAAAATCAGTCAAAAAATGGTTCAATTGGATGAGCTTACTCAAAGACATAAAGGATTAAGCAATTATCTAGACAATGATGTAAATAAGGTGCTACATGTGCTTTGTAGAGATGGGTTTATAACAAACTCTAGTGAATGTATTAGTTTAGAATCTGAAGGTAAAAATGAAAGATTAGTAGACAGCGTTGACTTAGATTTATTAGATGAAAATATACTAGTAAATGAATCTTTTGTCGATGAACCCTTAGTAGACAAATTACAGCTGTCAATTACAGGTAAGATGGCAACTGGGCTGCGCGAAGTTCATTGTTTAGTATTTGCCAGGTTACTAGAAGACAATACTATTACAAATTTATCAGTAATCCAGCTCATCGCTCTCTTCAGTTGTTTCACAAATATTTCAGTCCAAGAAGGTGTCCAAGACTTTACTCCAAGAACAGATGATGACGATTTGAAGCAAGTGATTTACACTGTAAGCAAAATGTATTCTGAATATGATGAACGTGAGTCATTGTTGCGCATAAATACTGGCGCTGACTACACCATACATTACGACCTTCTGAATTATGTTGAAGACTGGACTGAATGCGAATGTGTCGAAGATTGTAGAGATGTTTTGTCACGATTAAGTGAAGAAAAGGAAATATTCTTAGGTGAGTTTGTAAAAGCTCTTTTAAAAATCAACAATATTAGTTGCGAAATGGAGCAAATTGCGGAACAAATGGGCAACATTGAGTTTCTTTCAAAGCTCAAACAAATCCCTGAACTAACACTCAAATATGTTGTTACTAATCAGTCGCTGTATGTGTAAAAAAATATTTATAAAAAATTGGTTTAAACATTATATTGTATTACATAATATACAATATAAATGTCATCTTTTAGTCTTAGCCTTAGTCTTACTTCAAATACCGTTATTGCCGAATATGTCTGGATTGGCGGCGAAGGTGAACTAAGAAGCAAGTCTCGTGTTATAACTATTTGTAAAGAAGTAATTACGGCAAAAGATATGCCTGACTGGGACTATGACGGCAGTTCTACAAAACAAGGCTCCACCGAAAGTTCTGAGCGAATTCTGAAACCATGTGCGTTATATAGAGACCCATTTCGTCAAGGAAACAGTTTCCTAGTATTGTGTTCCACTTTTTTACCCGATGGCAGTCCAGTTTTCAACAATAACAGATTTGGCACCGAGAAAATATTCAAGGACTGTGATAAAGTAGAGGGGACTTACAATGAAGAAACAAAGATTATTGACTATATATATAGCCCTGAACCCTGGTTTGGTCTAGAACAAGAATACTTCATTTACAGTAATGATACGAAGGAGCCATTGGGGTTTGACAAAAACGGCAAACAAGGGCAGTATTATTGTTCCGTTGGTGGGCAAAATGCGTTTGGACGCAAGCTAGTGGACGAACATTATAAAAAATGTCTTGATATTGGTCTTGGAATCACTGGTATCAATGCTGAGGTTGCGCCAGGGCAGTGGGAGTTTCAAATATTTGGCAAGGGTATTGCTGCAGCAGATAACCTTGTTATTGCCAGATATTTACTAGAGCGCACATCTGAAGATTATAATGCGTATATTGTATGGCATCCAAAGCCAATTAAAAACGGGATTGAAACATGGAATGGCTCAGGTCTACATACCAATTTTTCTACAAAGTTGATGCGCGATTCATATCGTTTAAATAATGATACAACTGAAATTTTTAAAGCAATTGTCAAATTACAAGCAAAACACGATGAGCATATGGCAGTTTACGGCGAAGACAATGAGCTACGTTTAACAGGTAATTGTGAGACATCTAGCTTCTCAGTTTTCAAACGCGGGCAAAATAGTGGCGACAGAAGTGCGTCAATTCGCGTGAGACATGGTTACTTAGAAGACCGTCGCCCGGCATCAAATGCGGACCCGTATTTAGTTTGTTCAAAAATTTACGAAACTGTCTGTATTTTACACAGATAAAAAATAATTATCTTATCTATAATATAACAACAATATAACAATAATGTCATTATTTCATACTATTTATACATTTTTTGAAACTTTTATAGAAATATTGTATAAATCGATTGTATCTAATACACTATGTATCCTTTTATTCGCAATAATATACATTGTAATAAATCTTAATAAATCCATCAATTATAATATAGCCTACAAAGACAAACTACAAATAATTGATAAACAACTCTTATTTAGTATGAAGAATCAGTTTTTATATGACGTTGAAGTGCCGTATCATATATCACTTGGGTTGAACAACCTTGATATAGAAAGTTTTACAATATTGGCGCAACAAGTAGCCGTTGTAGTGATTTTAGTGTTTTACAAACTCAAATTTGTACTTGAATTACATCGAAAATATCATATTAAGTGGATTTAGAAGCTGGCTAGTAAATACATAAATTGTATTTGTAATTCGTATTTATTGATTCATATTTTATAATACTATATATTTATAATGAATCTCACCACTTTTTTGAAAAGCAAAAGATTTCATGTTTTTGAAGGGTATAGTCAGCAAGTACCCGAACAAGTATTCGACTTAATACAATTAACAAGCAATCCAAATATAAAAATAATGGAAATAGGGTTTAATGCTGGTCATTCAGCTGAAATATTTTTAAAGAATAATTCCACCGCGACATTGTTATCATTTGATTTAGGTCTACATCGATATGTTGGTACTGCCAAAAGATATATAGATGTTAATTATCCAAACAGACACAATTTAATAATTGGTGACAGCACAGAATTAGTTCCACATTTTATAGAAAACAATGAAGATTCTAAGTTTGATGTTATATTCATTGATGGGGGTCATGATTATAAAATCGCAAAATCAGACATGGCAAATTGTTTCAAATTGGCACATAAAGATACAATTGTTGTCCTTGATGATACAATGTTTACACCAGAATGGCATCAAGAATATACGATTGGACCCACACGAACTTGGTTAGAACAAAACAAAATTATTGAATTGGGTAGAAAAGACTATTGTTTTGGTAGAGGAATGTCTTGGGGTAAGTATTCAATGTAAATATAAAAATATAAAATATCATTTACATCATTAAGTATAAAAAAATAGTTTAATACATTCATCATAAGTTAAACTATTTTTACCAAATAAGGCTAACTCGTATTCTAACAAATATTCCATAAATTTTTTATTAGGACATATTTGATTCCTTCTGTTTCTTACGGCAACAAATGTGTTTTTTAAACTTGCTTTGTAATATTTCATTATGTAAGCAATAACAATTGTTGATGAACGACTTATTCCTGCTGCACAATTAACTAATACAACACCGGACTTGTGTATAATTTCTCCAATTTCATCAAAATATAAAGAAATGTTGCAGTTATAATCATCACTTAATTCATATTTGTGTACTGTTACTAGTGGATTTGTATTAATAATTTTTAATCTTTCAGCTACACTGATGATACACGATATATTTTTGCCCTTTATATCAGCGGCATTGTTGGCATCAAACATGTCGCCCAAATATAGCTTATTTTTGATAATTTCTGACATATATTATATACTGATTTAACATAATATTGGATTAAACGCATATGGTATATTTAGGTTTTTTTGACAACATAGTTGTTTTAAGATATTTATAATATTAATACTTAAAAATAACTTATAATTATTATATAAAACAATTATAAGATGCCTAAGATTGAAATTGATTATTCAAATACAATTATTTATAAAATTACTTGTAATGACCAGAATATAAAAGATGTATATGTTGGACACACAACAAACTTTGTTCAGAGGAAACATGCTCATAAAACTAGTTGTATAAATAAAAAATCTGCTAATTATAAATGTAAATTATATGAAACAATCCGTAGTAATAATGGATGGTCTAATTGGAAAATGGAAATAATTAATTTTTTTAATTGTGCTGACCATTATGAAGCAAGAAAAAAAGAACAGGAGTATTTTGTTTCATTAAATGCGAATCTAAATAGCATTGAACCTTTACCAAAGCCCAAGTCAAAAATACAATCTATACCTATGTTAGAAAAAACACAAAAAATATCTATTTATTGTAAGACATGTAATGTGTATTTACAAAATACAGAATTGTTAGAAATACATAATAATACTAAAAAACATATTAAATTATGTAACGCAAATAATCTTATAGAGAAACTAAATAACAAATATTCTTGTGAAAAATGTAAAATGATAACCAATAATAAAAAAGATTTTAATAAACATTTATCAACATCTAAACATAAAAACAATCATTTAATAAACAATAATTTAACGGAAATTTCAAATACATTAACAAATATTACATTAATACAATGTAAACATTGTAATAAAAAATATAGCTCTCGGGTTGGACTATGGTATCATAATAAAAAATTTCACACTATTGATGAACAAACAACACAAAATTTAGAAGATGAACATTCCATAACACAAAAATACGAAACAATACAACCTACTAATGATGAAATTATAAAAATAGTAAAAGCGCAAATTCATGAAAATAATGAAACAAGAAAGTTTATGATAGTTCAATATAATCAGATGATTGAGTTACTATCAATTATTACAAAACAACAACATAATTTTATACCTATTCAAAATTTAAACACTAATAAGACTGATTATCTATAAATATTGATTAATATTACAACAGCTATTATGAATTACCAGTATACATTTTTGTAAATTAATATTAAAATATATGAATATTTCTTTATTTCCCCTATTTTGAAAAATGAAGAAAAGTGTTCCCAAAGAGTTAAAAGGAAAATGGATTTTGGACATTTCTAGAAATGTCCAAAATCCAATACCCAAATAAAGTTTTGAAAAAGACCATTTTTTCACGTTGTGACCTAAATGCTCTTAAATTCATTTTTGACTTTGAAACATTTGTGATGATAAATTTTAAAAATATTAAATAAATTATTTAGGCGATTTTTTTTGTATTCCTATAGAATACAAACAAGGATACAATGGATACAACAATTGTGACTGAAAAATCGCCAAAATTTGAGTGTAAAATTTGTGACTATAAATGCTGTAAGAATAGTGATTATATTAAACATACTAAGACGATAAAACACTCATCATTAGAGAAAGGATACAATAAGAATACAATACATACTGAGTATTTTTGTGAATGTGGTAAAAAATATTCATACCATTCTGGTTTGTGGAAACACAAAAAATATTGCGATGGGGGCGCGACTTTGTCGCCATCAATTGAAAACAAAACTCTCAATGTGTTACCATCATCTCCACCAACCAACAATGAAATTATAGAAATACTGAAGGTCCATATGCTCGAAAACCAAGAACTAAAAAAAATTATAATGGACCAACATAAGCAAATGATAGAGTTCGCATCAAAGTCAACAATAAATAATAATATTAATTCAAATTGTAACAACAACAACAACACATTCAATCTCCAGTTCTTTCTAAACGAGAAATGTAAAGACGCATTAAATCTCAACGAATTTGTCGACTCCATTAAAATACAAATGTCTGATCTGGAGAATTTTGCTCACATGGATTATGCGAATGGAATTTTCAAGATTCTGTTGAAAAACTTCAATAACTTAGATACATATTCAAGGCCTATACATTGTAGCGATTCAAAACGCGAAACATTATATATCAAGGAAAACAACTGTTGGACAAAGGAATCAGATGATAAACCAATTCTTAAAAAAGCAATTAAACAAGTGGCATTCAAAAATATTAAACTAATAAATGAATGGGTTAATTTACATCCAGGGTGTCGTGACCCAACTACAAAGGAAAATGTGAAGTATAATAAAATAGTAATGAACTCCATGTCCGGTGGCACAATCAAAGAACAGCATGACAACTTGGAACAAATTGTGAAGAATGTCACGAAAGCCGTTGTAATTGATAAACACGATGTCAAATAAAATGGATTTATAAATGAATATGTATATATAATAATTTTTAAATATGATTAATATATATATTAATGGAAAAAGAAGAAAAAGAAGAAAAAGAAGAAAAAGAAGAAAAAGAAGACCCATGTAAAGAAGCTGAAAAGTATAAAGAACAAATTGATAAATTAACCAATAAAAAAAAAGAGTATATTGAAAAATGTAACGCAACAAAATATATTAATCCAGAAGAACAAAAAACAATTTTTACCACTTTATTTTCTTTAATCAGATACATTTTTGAAAATAAAATAAAAAACTGTCAAGATTTACTAGACAAATTTCCTGATTCAAATGAAAGAATAACTGGTTTATCAAAACCATATATTTTTGAAGCTTTATGGAAAATTATATTTTTAATAAATTTAGATGATTTAACTGACAATAAAAAATACAAAAGAAATTATAAGGTTTCTATTGAAAAAAATCAAGACGTTGATGTCGTTAATTATTTAGGCATTTTTGACACTAGCGACATGGTTTCACAAGTATCCAAAATAAATAGCGGTAGTGCTTCAGGAATTTGCGATTTATTTTTTACTATTTCACCAAAAACGGAAACGAATACAAAACCCAATAATAAAAAACAATATCAATGCCTAGAAGAAATTAAATTTGTTCCGGAGCCCAGTGGAGCATATTTATTCACAAGTAAATTTTATAAAAAGGAAAAAACTACAAAAGATTATGATTATGACAAAATTATTGTTGAAGCAATAGATAAATTTGATAAAAATAAACCATTAAAAGATAAAACAAATTATCATATTGTGTCATTAGTAAACGACGGGGCTGAATTAAAAACCAAAATTTTACGAGCCGGTGACACAGCTACATTAAGCTACATTGATTCAGGGTTAATTTTTGATAAATATGATTTATGTACTAAATACTACCCTGCTTTATATGAATGGTTAGACGATGAATTTAATAAAAAAAAAAAAAATATTAATAGTAAAGCTGTTTGGGTTAAAATACTTGGTGAAGACGTTAAACCTATAATTAATATATCAGAAAATTTACGGTTCCATCAAAAATTTATTGTTGAGTATACACATAAGTTAATAAAAG
>Ga0209596_1000616_pt1 | contig 32766 bp, 19 predicted proteins | sample M_130807_MF_Meta_FD_187314 | JGI IMG/M metagenome (GOLD analysis project Ga0209596, IMG submission 187314) | Freshwater microbial communities from Lake Montjoie, Canada to study carbon cycling - M_130807_MF_MetaG (SPAdes) (version 2) | ecosystem: Environmental > Aquatic > Freshwater > Lake... | reverse complement strand
AATACAGCCGAAACATCTGAATTTAAACCAAGACTAGGTGCCTTAGATGCTACTATGATTGTAGCTGGGGGTATGATTGGTTCTGGTATATTCATTGTAAGTAGTGAAATTACCAGGTATGTGGGTAGTGCAGGTTGGTTAATTACTGCCTGGTTAATCACAGGCTTTATGACCATTACTGCAGCAGTTAGTTATGGTGAGTTAAGTGCTATGTATCCAAAAGCAGGAGGCCAGTATGTATATTTACAAAAAGCCTATAACCCACTAGTAGCTTTCTTATTTGGGTGGAGCTTTTTTTCTGTAATACAAACAGCAACCATTGCTGCAGTGGCAGTGGCCTTTAGTAAGTTTACCGCTTACTTAATTCCTTCTGTAGGAGAGAGCAATATAATTGCCGATTTAGGATTTATTAAAATATCGGCAGCACAAATACTAGCTATTTGTTTAATACTATTTTTAACCTACACCAATACAAGAGGGGTAAAGGAAGGTAAAATCATACAAAACACTTTTACTTTTACCAAGCTCATTTCTTTATTTGGATTAATCATAGTGGGGTTTTTATTTGCCAAACATAATTATTGGGATATTAATTGGACCAATGCCTTTGCTGCCAAACAAAATATTGCTACCACTGCCTTAGACGGTACCGTTACTAATAGCTGGATACCTGTGGGAGGTACTGCCTTAATTGGTCTAATGTCGGCTGCGATGGTGGGTTCTATTTTTAGTAGCGACTCTTGGAACAATGTTACTTTTATTGCAGGTGAAATTAAAAATCCACAACGCAATATTGGTTTGAGTTTATTTTTAGGAACCAGTATTGTGACTTTAATTTATATCAGTGCGAATTTGATGTATTTATATGTACTTCCTTTAAACGATATGGCCTTTGCTGAAAATGATAGGGTAGCCATTACAGCTGCCAATGCAGTGTTGGGCAATATTGGTACCATTGTTATTGCAGTCATGATTATGATTTCAACTTTTGGATGTAACAATGGTTTAATACTAGCAGGTTCAAGAGTTTATTATACCATGGCCAAGGATGGCTTGTTCTTTAAAAAAGCGGGCACTTTAAATAAAAACGAAGTGCCAGCCTATGGTTTATGGATACAAGCCTTGGTAGCAAGTTTATTATGTTTGAGTGGAAAGTATGGTGACTTACTAACCATGGTTTCTTTTATCGTAGTAATATTTTATGTGCTTACCATTATTGGTATTTTTATCTTAAGAAAAAAGGAACCTAATTTACACCGACCTTATAAAGCCTTTGGTTATCCCGTTTTACCAGCTATTTACATTATAATGGCTACGATATTCTGTATGGGACTTGTTTATACGAAGCCATTCTATTCCTTATGGGGCTTGGTAATTACGCTTATGGGCATACCTTTGTATTATATAGCATTACGTAATAAAAAAGCGGCTTAATATTTATGGAAGCGAAAGAAATACAACAGTTATTTAGTTCTTTATCTAGCACCAAAATTGGGGTTGTTGGCGATATTATGCTTGATACCTATTGGTGGGGCTTTGTAGACCGTATTTCACCAGAAGCGCCCGTGCCCATTGTATCTCTTCAAAGAAAAGAAATAAGAGTGGGAGGAGCTGCCAATGTAGCTTTAAACCTTTGCTCTTTAGGAGCGCCTACTACTTTATTTGCAGTTATTGGCAAGGACACAGAAGGAGCCGACCTGCAACAATTATTAAAAAAGCAAGGTATTAACACTAACTATATTATTGCTACAGATACACGTGTCACTACCAACAAAGTAAGGGTTATGGGGCGTAATCAGCAAATGATGCGCTTAGACCACGAAGACACCAACGATATCAATACCAAAGAGGAAGACCAGCTCTTGGCTAATTTTATTGAGTATATCAATAAAGAAAAACCTGCTTTAATTATTTTAGAAGATTATAATAAGGGTGTGTTAACCGAAAGAGTAATTACTACTGTCATTGAATATTGTAAGACCCAGGGTATTGCTACTGCAGTAGATCCAAAACAAAAAAACTTTTTAGCGTATAAAGGTTGTACCCTATTTAAACCCAATTTAAAAGAAGTAAAAGAAGGTTTAAAGATAACTATTGATAGTGTGGATGAAAAAAATATGCAGCAAGTGCATAAGGCGCTTCAAGAAAGCCTGGGACATGAAATTTCATTTATTACTTTATCTGAACACGGGGTATATTATGAGACTGCTAACAAGCATGCACTAATACCCACACATATTCGCAATATTGCCGATGTAAGTGGCGCTGGAGATACAGTGATAGCAGTAGCAAGTTTGGTATACGCTGCTACTAAAAATATGAGCTTGGCTGCTGAGATATCTAATATTGCAGGAGGCATGGTTTGTGAACTAGTAGGTACAGCACCTATTGATAAAAAAGACTTAGAAGCAGAAGCAATTAAGTTGTTAGCCAAATAAGAAACTTCTCTATGTATTCCAAAAAAATAGCCATTATAGTAGCGGGGGGAACGGGTCAGAGAATGGGCTCTGTTGTCCCTAAACAATTTTTAGAAATTGAACATAAGGCCATATTATTACACACCATTGACCAATTTGTGGCTGCTTTTTCTGATATTGAATTAGTAATTGTACTTCCTGAAGTGTATATTAATGAAGGAAAAAAAATAATCGAAAAAAATAAGTTTAAAAATACATTTCATTTTGTGGCAGGCGGTGATACTCGTTTTCAGTCTGTTAAAAATGGCTTAACCAAAGTATCTCAAAGTGCTATTGTATTTGTGCACGATGCAGTAAGGTGCTTGCTTACACCTGCTTTAGTACAAAGATGCTATCAGCAAGCAGTAGAAAAAGGCTCTGCTATTCCTGCAGTATCTGCTACCGATACGATTCGTCTAATGGAAGGGGAGAAACATCATTTAATTAACAGAGAGGATGTAATGCTTATTCAAACCCCTCAAACTTTTCAGTCTGAAATTTTATTAAAGGCTTTTGAGCAAGACTATCAAGCTTCTTTTACCGATGAAGCCAATGTAGTAGAAGCAAGTGGAGTACCTATATTTTTAGTAGAAGGGGAGTTTGAGAATATTAAAATTACTAGGCCCTTAGATATGGCCATTGCGAATTATATTTTAACCAAGCGTTTTTCTTAGTTAGGTTTTAAAATTCTGTTAATCTTCAAGCGGCATAGGTTCATTCGCCTCTGTGCTATCCTTCAGCGTTGGACTGCTTTTGCTAATTTTCTCTAAAATTTGATGCGCTACTTCCATGGCTAAAAAACCATCTATCTCACTTACCACGGGGGTTTCATTATGAATGATAGAATGCACAAAACTACTTAACTCAGCTTTAATGGCATTGCCATCTTCAATTACTGGGTTCTCTATAGAAATAGTTTTAGTGCCCTGATGCGTTTCAATATCAAAAGAAAAGGTTTCGGCATCTTCAGGCTTTTTAAGCTTAATAATTTCCGTATTTTTTTCTAAAAAATCAATACCTATATAAGCATCTTTTTGAAATAGTCTAATTTTACGCATTTTTTTCATGCTAATTCTACTACTTGTTAAATTAGCTACGCAACCATTGTTAAATTCTATTCTTACGTTCGCAATATCGGGTGTATCGGTTAAAACGGCTACACCACTTGCTGAAATATTTTTGATATCACTTTTTACAATACTTAAAATAATATCAATATCGTGAATCATTAAATCGAAAATGACACTTACTTCGGTACCCCTAGGGTTAAACTGCGCTAAGCGGTGCACTTCAATAAACAAAGGGTTGAGTGATGCATTTTTTAATGCAGTATAAGCAGGGTTAAATCTTTCCACATGACCTACTTGTAATTTTACATTGGCTTCTTTCACCATATTCACAATAGCCTTTCCTTCTTCAATGGTATTGGCCATTGGTTTTTCCACAAATACATGTTTACCCATTTTAATAGCCATTTCACAAACAGGAAAATGATGTTGGGTAGGGGTTACAATATCAATGATATCACAGGCAGCAATGAAGGCCTCTTCGTCCATGAACCTTTTCAAGCCATAGGTTTTCTCTACTTCTTTGGCGTTATCATTATTGGGATCAAAAAACCCCACTATACTAACCTCAGGAATTTCTTTCCAATTATTCAAATGGTACTTTCCTAAATGCCCCACTCCAAACACGCCCACTTTAAGCATAACTATTGTTTATTGTAGGTAAAGTTACACTATAAGACATTGAATTTGAAGGCTTTTAGAAGGGTGTGGAAAATTGGCAGATTGCTGTTAATTGGTCGTATTTACATGGCCATTTCGTATCTTAGTCCTATGCATCCCAATATTCAAGACTTATATAATATAGCAAATAAGCCTTCTCGCAAAATTATAGGCCTAATGAGCGGTACTTCATTGGACGGACTAGATATTGCATTGTGTAATATTACGGGTGCGGGTGTGCATACGCGCGTGGTATTAGATCATTTTAGAACAGTAGCCTATCTCCCAGCTTTTAAAGAAAAAGTATTATCTGTATTTTCAAAACAAAATATATCCTTAGCTCAATTATGTGTGTTGCATCCATGGATTGCTATACAACATGCACAAATGGTCAATGATACTTTATTAAGTTGGAATGTAGAACCCACAGAAGTAGATTTAATTGCGAGTCATGGACAAACTATTTTTCATGCACCAAAATCATTACATCCGAATGATGAATTTGGCACAGCCACTTTGCAAATTGGAGATGGAGATCACATAGCCACAGGAACAGGCATTATTACCATTAGTGACTTTAGACAAAAACATATTGCAGCAGGAGGTGAAGGGGCACCCTTGGCTATTTACGGCGATTATTTATTATGTTCACATGCTACTGAAAATAGAGTACTATTAAATATAGGAGGTATTGCTAATTTTACCTATTTGCCAGTGAATGGAAAATTAAACCAAGTATTTTCCACTGATACAGGCCCAGGCAATACTTTAATGGATTCCTATACCAGCATGCATTTTGAAGGCATGAGCTACGATAAAGACGCCCAAATTGCCAAACAAGGAACTATTCATAGCGAATTATTAGACTTATTAAAAAAGGATTCTTTTTTCTCTTTACCATTTCCTAAAACCATTGGGCCTGAATTATTCAATCTTGAATACTTAACAGAAGCGCTTTTAAAAATGGGAATAGTATTATCTGATCAAGATATGATGGCTAGTTTAAATAGGTTTACTGCAGAAACTATTGCTGAAGCTATTGGAAATAATGTACCATCCAATATTTCATTTAAAATATATGTAAGTGGCGGGGGCATGCATAACCCCTTATTAATGGAGCACTTAAATAGCTTATTGCCTAATGCATCTATAGCCTCTTCCATTGAAATAGGTATTCATCCCGATGCGAAAGAAGCTATCTTATTTGCTTTGCTTGCGAATGAGGCGGTGGCAGGAAGTCCAATACTAGCGGGTAGTCATTCTACTAAAGTTCCTACTACGATGGGTAAGATTAGTTTTCCTCATTAAGAATTAGCGCTGAAACTTATCGCTGAAACTTATCGTTGAAATTTATCGCTGAAACTTATTGCTGAAACTTATTATTAAAGCTTGTAGTTATCTATTGATTTTTTTACAGATCCATGTTCTCTTAGTAAAGCGTTTGCTATATTGATATCATTCAAATCAAGTTCTTCCATAATCATTTTTGCACCACGATCAAAAAGCTTTTGGTTGGTCAATTGCATATGTACCATTTTATTTCCATCAATTCTACCTAATTTAATCATGATTGTAGTAGAAATCATATTCAGTACCATTTTTTGTGCAGTACCGCTTTTCATTCTAGTACTTCCAGTTAAAAATTCTGGGCCTACCACTACTTCAATGGGGAAATGGGCGACAGCACTTACGGGGCTATTCTTATTACAACTAATACTACCTGTTTGAATACCTGCCTCTCTACATTTTTGTAAACCACCTATAACATAAGGGGTAGTGCCACTTGCAGCAATACCTAAGACTATATCTAAATTACTTATTTTATGCTCTTGTAAATCCATCCAACCTTGATGGGTATCATCTTCTGCATTTTCTACAGCATGAAACATTGCTTTTTGTCCGCCTGCAATAATACCTGTTACTAAATCTGAAGAAACCCCAAAAGTAGGAGGACATTCGCTAGCATCTACTAAACCCAAACGTCCGCTAGTGCCTGCGCCTATATAAAATAAGCGACCACCATTCGCTAACTTCTCTGCAGCAGCATCAACAAATAATTGAATTTGTTGAATTTGTTTTTCCACTTCAAGTGCCACTTTTTTATCTTCCGTATTTATATTTTGTAGAATTTCCAGCGTACTGGACTTTTCTATATTATTGTAAAGAGAGCTAGCTTCTGTAGTTCTAAAAAAATCCTTATGCATTATTTGACATTGTTTTAAGGGCTACAACAAAGGCATCTAGTTCTTTAGTAGTGGTGTATAAATTTGGGGTAATTCTGCAACCGTGTACATTAGCATAATCAATAGCTACAGTAAATACCTTATGCTCAGTCATTAACCGCTTAGCTAAATCTGCAGGCAAAATACCTTCAATGCCCACATTCGCAATACCGCAACTTCTGCTAGCTTCAGCTGGTGTATTAATAATTATTTTAGGCAAGTTTCTTACTTTGCTTGTCCAGTAGTTTTGTAAAAAGTACATTCTGGCTTCCTTACGCTCAGCGCCTATCATTTCATAGTAATCTATGCAATCATTAATGGTGAGGTCGGTATGAACAGGGTGGGTACCAATATGGTTGAGTCTAGTAATTTTATTAATGTCTTTCTCCCCATCTGCAAGTAGGGGCCACAAGTTTTTTGCATTATTTTTTTTAACGTATAACATACCTGCACCTAATGGAGTGCTTAACCATTTATGAAGTGCTGCTGCATAGTAATCGCAGTCTAATTCATCAAGACGAAAATTAATATGTGCAAATGCATGAGCTCCATCTACAATAACTTGTACACCCTTTGCATGCGCCATATCGCAAATTTTACGAATAGGTAAAACCTGTCCCGTAATATTAATCATATGACTTACGAATATGACCTTTGTTTTAGCAGTAATGGCACTCGCATATAAATTCACAATTTCTTCATCATTTTTTGGATGATTGGGAACCGATAATTTAATATTCACTACACCATATCTGTTATGAATTTGGTCAAACATATCCAGCATGGCCCCATAATCTTGCACGGCCATAATGGCTTCATCTCCTGCTTTCCAGTCAAAACCACCAATGACTAAGTCTAAAGATTCTGTAGTGTTTCTGGTAATCACTAGCTCTTCCGCTAGGCAGCCTGCAATGCCTGCTAGTCTTGCAGCTATATTTTTTTTATTTTCAAATTGAACGGTTCTCATATAATAAGAACCCTGATAATTTACTTCTTTTATATGCTCAATAAATTTATTTAAAATAGGTTGAGGTAAAAAATTATAATAACCATTCTCTAAATTGATATAGTCTGGCTTTAATAAATATTGATTACGAATACCTGTCCAAAAATCTTCGTCTTTCGCTAATACTGTTGCTGGCAAATGGGCTTTTTGTTCAAAGCTTTTTGCCATACCTGCGATACCCAATGGGGTAGCGATACTTGTTAAAACGATGTCTTTAATAAATTGGCGCTTGTTCATGTTAAAAGATTTGCGTGTAAGTCCTATTCATAATTTAAGAATACTACTTATACTAATTATTGAATCATTTAAAATCAATTCTTGACAATCCTGCATCTGCATTTTTACTAAACCAGCCTGTGCCGTATTCAAGTACATAAAAACGACCATCAGGACCTATTTCAATATCAATGGCAGAATGAAATTTAGTATTTGGCATAAAAGGTTCCATTCTATCATAGTCACCATTGGCCTTCATACTTACTGCTTTAATATAACCACGCATCCATTCATTGAAAAAGAATTTACCATCATAATAAGAAGGGTACCTAGTTTCTTTTGGATATAAGTCGCTATAATAAACAGGGCCCGCCATGGCAGTACGTCCACCTGCACCTAAAGAAGGGAAGTCCATGGTAGAAACACCATAGGGATACCAAATAAAGGCTGGTTGTGCTGGAGGTAATTCAGTTAAACCAGTATTATTCCTTGAATTATTAATAGGTTTTGCAGGATCAAATGCAGCACCCGATTTACCCGTAGCATAATCATAAATATGGTAAGGATAATTATTACCAATAAAGAAAGGCCATCCAAAGAAACCAGCCTTGCGTGCTTGGTTTACTTCGTCATAACCACGAGGCCCTCTTGTGGCAAGGCTATCTTCATTCGCATCTGGACCTACTTCACCCCAGTATAAATTACCATTCTTAGGATCTACAGAAATACGGTAAGGATTACGATTTCCCATTACATAAATTTCTGGTCTTGTTTTATCGGTGCCCTTAGGGAATAAATTGCCTTCAGGTATTTCATAACTACCATCTTCTTTTACGCTGATGCGTAAAATTTTTCCTCTTAAATCGTTGGTATTGCCCGAGCTACGTCGCTCGTCATATTGAAGATGACCAGGACGGTCATCTAATGGGGCATAACCATGACTTGCATATTTTTGTTTAGGCTCATCGAATGGAGTGGTATTATCTCCTGTAGATACAAACAATGTTTTGTTAGGACCAAAAGCAATAGAACCCCCTGTATGACAACAAATATCGCGTTGCTCATAAAATTGCAAGATAATTTTTTCAGAACTATTCAATATAGTATCGTTTTCTAAAGTAAAACGAGATAATCTATTCATAGGAGAATCGGGAGCAGAATAGTACATGTATATAAAATGATTTTTTGCAAAATCGGGGTCGGCTTTTACGCCCAATAAACCTTCTTCTGAATTGACACCCGGCGCATTGGTTTTCCAATACACATTTAAAAAACCTGCTTGCTTAATTTTTTTAGAACTATTATTATACAAATAAATTTCACCACGACGTTGAACCACTACTACGTCTAAATTAGGAAGTACTGATAGTTCAGTAGGTTCAAAAAAAGTACCTGTTACTAAATCTGTTTTGCTGAAATGGCTTTCATCTGGCGCAAATACGCTGTGCGCTTTGCTATAGTCGGCTGTATTGTCTCCCATAGCATATTGAATACCTCCTAAAATATGTTTTAAATACAAAGGGTCGGCATAAGACTCGTCAGTATGGCCTAGTTCAGTGTAAAATACTCTACCACCATCAAAGTTGTGGTACCAAGCCATTGGATGTTTGTCTCCATTCTCTCCACCTTGGTAAGATTTTTCATCAATACTTATAAGTACTTTAACATCAGGGTTTAAGTTTTTAAAATTATACCACTCGTCTTTTCTAGTCCAAGTTGCGGGTAGGCTATCGGTAGAAGGATGATTTTTATCGTTAATAATTAAAGTAGCATCTTGTTGTGCAGGGTGGCTCTTGAAAGAAGCGCCAATCATATTCACATACCAGTTCCAATCGTATTCAGCATCAGCTGCGGCGTGAATACCCACAAAACCTCCACCTGCTTGCATGTATCTTTCCACTGCAATTTCTTGGTTACCTGTTAATAATTCACCAGTGCTACTTAAGAAAACCAAGGCAGCATATTTTTTCAAGCTATCTTCTGTAAACTTACCAGCATTGGTAGTGGTATCTACATTAAAACCATTTTTTTCACCAAGGTCTTGAATGGCTTTAACGCCTGTGGGAATAGACTCATGGTAATAGCCACCTGTTTTATAGAAAACTAATATAGTGGGCTTACTACTTCTTTTTGTACTACAAGAAGCTAGGGTTATTAAAATAAAGCAAAATAATGCAATGGTTTGAAGGGTAAATTGGATTGTTTTTTTCATTTGTTTAAGCGTTGTAAAGGGTTTGATTGTGGCAGTTAATTTCCTACTTTTTTTGCTTATGGCAAAATAAAGATGGACTAGTGGTAAATGCTTGTAAATGAGGCCAGTGAAATACTTATTGTACAATAAATGTAATTTCCTTGAACAGGGGTTGGCCTTGTTTGCTAATTCCTTGAATTACAATAGCATACTTGCCTGGTACATCGGAGGTATAAAATGCAGTATTAATTTTACCCTTTGAAGAGGTATTGATATTAGCAGACCAATGTAATAAATGTCTAAAATCGGGGCTGCGGTTATCTATTTGAGCTTGATTTTCATAAACAGGGGCGCTGAACTCTCTTTGCATTTGAAGCCCTTTATAATCAATTAGTGTTGCTCTAGGATCTAATTCATAGCCTTCCATTTTTCCATTGTAAGTTATAAAATTAGCAATACCATTGAATGCCATATTACCTGAAAAATAAGTTCTAGAAACTACTTCTAGTTTTCTAATTTTTAAAGGGTCGTATTCAATAAACTTATCCATATTTAAAATAGGCACCCCATCTAATAAAACAAGGGGTGCTTTATCAAAGAAATGTTTATTCTGATTGTCATAAACAGCTAATTGAAATCTACCATCATTTTTAGTTAAGGTTAGAGGCGTTACATACTCTCTTATCACTTCTTCCATAGTTGTAAAACGCGCATATAAATCTAAGTAGTAAGTGTAGTCTGGTTTATAATAAAAGGCATTAGTATCCAATGAAGTAGCTTGGAAGCGATTTTGATAATCGGCTTTGAAATGGTTTTGAATTTCAATATTGCTATTTATTTGCTGTACATTTTCTTTGTTTAATTTTGTTAAAAGTAATGGCTCGCTTGCTTGAATATTTTTTTTGAAACTTAAAAAAGGGTTGTCAATTTCAATTTTAAGCGAATTGTATTTACTGCTATCGGCTAGTACTATTACTTGGCCATCATTATATAAATGAGGAAATTCAAATTTTATATTGCCATTCTCATCGCTAATACCTGCTTTAAATAATGTATTCTTGCTGGGCATTGAAATAAAGCCTGTAATATCTTTAACAGGAGTAGTGGTTCCTTTTTGCACCACTTTCCCTGTAATAATACTACCTGCATATTCTGGTAGGTATTTAAAAATTGGACTTGTAGTACTTAAAATATTTTCCCATTTAAATCGGCGCCATCCATTCACTAGCATCAATTCATCCATGGCAAGCAATGTATTAGTTTCATTATTTTTAAAATAGGAGGCAGGATTTTCAATACTACCGGTTAAATCAGAGCTAAGCCAAATATAATTTTGAATATTATTTTCATCAAGGCTTTGAATGGAATCAATTTTATAAACAGCCATGGAGGCATTCGCAACAGCAAAGCCATTAATGCCTTGCTTAGTAGAAATTTGAAGATTTACTTTTCTTCTTTTTTCTAAAATAGGGCTTTCTAATTCAAGACTTGTTTCAAGTACATTTTTAGGGTAGTTAAAATAGAGTCTTTCGCAGACAGGCTCCTGTGCTTGATTAAATAAAGTAAAAATATTAATACCCTCGTTTAATTTACTTTTTTCAATGGCTAAGGTACAGTTACCATTTTTTATTTGACCTGCAATTGTATGAGATACCATACCTCTTGAATGCACAAGTAAATAAACATTTGTATTTTCAAGTTGTATACCTGCAATGCTAATATTTATTCTAGAAGCAGTATCATTTGGTGAAACGATAGCGGTGCTATTTCCAAGGCTAAGGGTATAGCCCTTTTCAAATATATTGGGTAGTTTTTGATTTATTATTTTATCGTCATTAGTGGTAAGTGATAAGCTATAGCCTTGGTTTGCCTGAGGCGTAAAATTAAAACTACCCATGCCCATACTACCTATGCCTAATGAAGAAGTCTTGCATTGTGAAATAGTATCGCCTTTACTATTTATTAAATATCCCTTGGCTTGAACACCTTTACCAAATTGGTTGGAAATTTTAAAAGCTACTTTAGCTAATTGACCCGCTACTAAGTTACCCCCTTCTGGAAAAATTTGAATGGAGTAATTTTCTTTACTAGGTGTATAATTATTTTCTTGGGTTAAGGAGGGGTTTAGAACAGAAATTCTCTTTTCGAAGAAAAAACCTTCATTAAAATTCTTCATCCAATTGGTATAGGCTCTAAGCGTATAGTTGCCAGAAGCAATAGCTGTAGGAATTAAGATAGATCCGTTACCTATGCCTTCATTTAAAGCAATTTTTTCTTGCCAAACGGCTTTCCCATTATTATCTATTAATTCTAGATAGGCAACCTTACTAATATTTATTGGCTTATTTAAAATGGCATCTACATTGTAAATTTTAAACCAGCAAATTTCATTCGTTATATAGATATTTTTATCGGTATGAACATAAAGTTTTTCTTGTAAATTATTTTTAGTATAATTTTCAACGCTATTTTGTAAAAAGGGTAGCTCTTTATTTTGGCCCACTACTTGTAAGCTTAGCATTAATAAAAATGCTGCTAATAAACCAACCAAGCTCTTATATAGGTACTGCTTCATAGTGTAGTTGGTTTATTTCCAAAAAGAGGGTTTAATATTAGTGCCGCGTAATCTGCAGTCGACACATTCAGGAGGTGCTGCATAAAAACTAATAATAGCACCCGTCATTGCATTAATGTCTTTATAATTAGTAGGTAGTAGCATAATTGCTTTAATTTGAATACTATCGCTATTATTAATTACTGCAATTTCTGGGCAATCAGGCTTGTATAACCAATAGGCCCAATTAGGCACTTGATAAGGGTTTACAAAAATTCTTTTTTCTTGTACAGGGCAAACATCTATATAACCAATAACAGGGTCGTTATTGGTAGTGCAATGAATATTGCCCGTAAGTTCAGAAGGTTGCGCGTCAAAAATAGAACCCGTACCTTCTGTATTTTTTTTCATTCTTTGTAAAAATTCGTAACGGCCCTTGCTTAAACTATATTGTCTTACATTAATACTATATAATACGCCTAGTTTCCAAGAAGCAGGAGGAATAGAATGAATAGGTAAATGTACTACATCACTACTCATATTGGCTGTAGACCCAGTTAAAATTGAACTTGAATTTTCTGTTTTCCAACAAATGTATTGGCCCATATCCCAACTAAATCTGGTAGAATCAGAAAATACCACGCTATATTGTTGTCCTTTAGAACTGTTAACTATTTTATACTTTAAATAAGTTTGATAAGTAGAATGAAACTCCCAGGTTTCGGTATAATCCCATTGGTAGTATTTGGTATTATTAGAAGGGTCGTGGGTATCAACATAAAACTGTAATCCTTGGGTTTCTGTTTTATAATTAATACTATCTATGGCCGGGTTGCTTTTCACGGCAGCAAAATCGGATAAATATTTTTTACCATCTAAAGTAGCTATGTTAATTCTATATTTTTTATTGGCGTTTAAATTTAATTTAGAGACAGTATAATGCCCTTTAGAAATTTCACTCAAAGGGTACAAACTATTATCATCACCTTCTACATTTACTTTAGCGCCTCCTTCGTAGTTAATATTACTGGAAGATAAGGCGGCCGTTCTACTAAGTATAATATTAGTTTCTCCAAGGCCACTGTTAATAACACCTTCTACTACTAAATAACCGGTGCTTGGAGAAATAACAGGAGAAATATATTTTTCCTTACATCCCCAAAGGATAAAAATAAATAAGCTATAAGTAATTATCTTTTTCATATTGGCTTATTTAAACTTAATATTTAAATTAATATAAGGAATGGCATTTCCAAAAATGGAAAGCTTGTATCCATTTACCATTCCATTTTCAGAAACATAATAAATGGAATAAGGATTTTTACGTCCTGTTAAATTATACACTCCAATGGACCATGAATTATGGAACAACTGATTCACTTTATGATTGCCTTCAATATTCATAGAGAAATCGGTTCTGAAATAATCGGGTATACGGTAAGCATTTCGGTCGGCATATAAAGTACGCATGGAACCACCATAGCTAAATAAACCAATAGGTAGGGTAATAGGCCTACCGGTACTATAATTACCATTCATAGAAACACTAAAGCGGTGACTAAAACGGTAATTGGCAATCACTGTTATGTCATTAGGCTTATCATAATTACCTGGATAAAATTCACCTTTATTAATTATTTCACCAGCGGTAGGGTCGTTCATGCGAAGTAAAATACGAGACCAGGTATAACTAATCCATCCATTTAATTTTCCTGAAAGTTTTTTCACTAAAAATTCAACGCCATATGCTTTTCCCTTGGTGCCAATGACATCGGTTTCAATGTGATGGTTCATCACTAATTTAGCGCCACTCTTATAGTCTAAATAGTTTTCAATGTTCTTATAATAAACTTCTAATGAAGTTTCAATGGTATTCGATTTTAAATTCTTGTACAATCCAAAAGAAATTTGGTCACCCATTTGCGGTTTTATATTGGGATCACTTAATTTCCATACATCGGTAGGGGCCATGGCCGTGGTATTGGACAAGGAGTGAATGTATTGGCGTTGGGTATTGTATGAGGCTTTTAAAGAAAAAGTTTCGTCAATAACATAGCGCAATGCTAGTCGATACTCAGGGCCTCCATAAGTTTTAATTACTGAACCACTTGCGTAATTAACCGTTCTTAAAATATTTTCTTCTGTTCTAGGTATGCCTGCAGGATATTCATTAATAGACTGTGGGCCTAATACATTAAACAAAGAAAAACGAATACCTGCATCTAATTTAAGAGCACTGGTAATGGTATAATGTTCACTTGCATATAAAGCGCTTTCTAGCGCTTGTTCTGTAGGAATAATATCAGGTTTGATTAGTGATTTTTCACCCAGTGGAATATAGTTGCCCGGGTTTAAAGAATAGTAGATGGAATTGACACCATAGTCAATGCTATGCTTACTATTTATATTATAATTAAAGTGTGCCTTGAAATAAGATTGATTAATACTAAAACTTAATTGATAGGCACTCAGTGGAAGTTTTTGACTATTAATGGCATAATTGTAATTATCATTGCCAAATGTAATTAAGCTATTCAATTTAGTAGTATAAATATGTTTCCATTTAACAGAAACGTTTTTATTGCCATAGCCATAAGCGGTATCACTGTTTAAATTAAAATGGTCATTACTTATATAACCAGTGAAATAAAGGGTATTGTTTTTATCTATTTGATGATTTACAATTAGGTTTAGGTCGTAAAAATCGGCTCTGCTATTTTTATAATCCTCGGGTAAATAATTAAATAACCAATTAGAATAAGTAGTTCTGCCACCTAATATAAAGGACGATTTATCTTTTACTAAAGGCCCTTCTATATTTAACCTGCTTGTTAATAAACCAATACCTGCAGACCCAGTGAACTCTTTTTTATTGCCTTCTCTACTGGTTATATCTAAAACGGATGAAAGCCTTCCTCCATAATTTGCAGGTATGCTTGCTTTATAGAGTTCAACTGAATTTATTAATTCAGGATTAAACGCAGAGAACATACCAAAGAAATGCGCAGGATTATAAATAGTAGCGTCGTTGAATAAAATTAAGTTTTGGTCGGAAGAACCACCTCTTACATTTAAACCAGTACTTGCTTCACCTACTGTTTTCACACCAGGGAGGGTAGTGACTACTCTTAATATATCCGCTTCTCCAAAAACAACAGGTACTTGCTTCACTGTTTTAATATCTAATTTTTGAACACCCATTTGTGTACCTCTCACATTGCTCATTTTTTGAGAAGAGATAACCACTCTTTTAAGTGACATAATACTTCCTTGTAAATCCATATCCATATTACCATCGCTATATAATATAATTTGTCTTTTCACATCGCGCATGCCAATACTTTGAATATTGAGTATGTGACGGCCTTTGGGAAGGGAGATGCTGTAAAACCCATATTGGTCGGTAGTGACTCCAATTCTTGGTTTGTCAATATATACAGATGCGCCTCCTACAGGCTCACCCGTTTTATTATCTTTTATAAAGCCTGCAAGCGCTATAATATTTTTTGTACCGCTCAATGCTTTCTCTCCAATCTCATATATTTTTTTATCTACTAGGGCTTCTTGAATCGGGCCAATTTCCTCTGTATCAAATACATAATCTTTAGCAGTATTTGATATAGTTTGTTTTTTTCCTGTAAAAAAATTATCATTTATTTGAAGGCTTAGTAGCTTCGACTTTGTTAAAAAAATATTGTTTTGATTATCGAAGTAAAATTGAATACTCAAGGGAGTGAATATTTCGGCTAGAGCAGTAGTTATTTTTTTGGGAGCAGTTGTATAGGTTATTTCAATATTACCAAGCGCCAGACTGTCGTAATAAAAATGAAAATAAGTTTGAGATTCTATATTTGTAATTAAGCTATTTAGTCCTACTTTATTTAGGCTTAGGCTAATTTTACTGCTGGTATCGGACTGCGCATAGCTAGTGCTAGCGAGAACTAAGGCCATCATAACAATAATATATTTTGAAAACTTTGTCAATCTGTTTTTAATTTCTGTTGGAGGTTATTTGATCATAATAGGTAACAATCTTAGTGAGGGTATTGTGTTTATCTTTTCTAAAATTCAAACGCTCATTACTTATAAAATCATTTAAATCTTTACCCTTGTCATTTAAAATTTTTAAGAAATCCTTCTTTTTTTCTATAGGGTAAAAACGATTTCCTTTTTTTATGTAGTAGTAAAATACCTTTTCAAATAAAACCTTTAATTCAGGGGTATTGGTGAATTTCTCTGTAATAATTTTAACTTCTTTCTTATACAGTTTAATTTCACCATCATACAATATTTGATAAAAGCCTGAAGCTACGATGGGTGTATTGGCATCTTTTTCTAATCTAACAAAGGGCTGATTAAAAACTGTGAAACCTTGTAGTCTTTGGCTTACTAATTGAATACGGTGGGTGCTGTCTTGTAAAATAACCCAGTCTTTTACTTCGTCGTATAATAAATCAACATTATTAAATACCACATTATCGTATGTAATGCTTCCCTTACTTAATTCTTGTAAATAAAAATAGGGATGTCCTTCGTAAAAAGATACAGTATAACCTGCATTTTGACTTCCATTATATTTACCCGTTTGGTCGCCAATTTTACTATGGTAATTGGCTATTACATTATTAATGGCTGTTGTATAAATAAGACTATCCTTTGCTGAAAGTTGCGCATGTAGTGAATGCAAGGGTGATAGCAAGGCAGTAAAAACAAAAACAAAAAAAAACTTCTTTAACATATGGGCAAAACTTATTACAATTTCAATTTGTAAATTGAATTACAAGTTATTCCTAAAACTCTGAATTAATGTGCTTTATAAAAGATTGTGGGTAAGATAATTACATGAATGGTAGGCTTAACTATGAATGTTAGGCTTCATTAGTTTTGGTTAAGGCGTCCTTTGAACTTATGCTTTCTAGGGTGGGCCACTTTAGATCTCGATTGAAATTCACTACTTATAACACTTATGTTTCCATCCACTTCTAAAATGGCAAGGTCTACTTTTTGAATATCTCTAGCACCATGCTCTCGAACGGCTGCCTCCAATTCCTCGATGGTAATTTCTGCTTTTTTGCAGTTTTCCATATTGGTCACTCCCTCATATATTAATAAAATTGATTCCCCTTGCACCAACTTACTAAAGCTTTTGTTTCTATAGAAAAGGTGCTTAAGCGTATAGTTGGCTAAAAATAGGGAGCCCGCTGCAATTAATCCTCCAGAGAGTGAAGTGTCAGGCCCTACCATGGCATTTTGGACCGAGTTGCTTATTAAGAGTATGAAAACCAAGTCAATAACCGATAACTGAGCTAGCTCTTTTTTCCCAAATAGGCGAATTGCTAGGATCATGAATATATATACAGCAAGGGTGCGAAGTATGATTTCTATAATAGGATTATTCAATGAAAAATTAAGGGTATTGACTATAAGCATGGCAATAAAGGGTAAATTAATGTTAAAGCTAAGCAAACCTATTTAAATTTCACTATGAATTCATTTTGTACTAATTTAGTAGAATATTATCTTTTATTCTTAATGATATCCATTTAATATTTTTGCATATGAAAAAGTATAAAATTTTACTAGTAGCTGCTCCATTTATTCTCTTTGCATGCAGTAAAGGGGGCGATTCTACACCTACACCTACACCTCCTCCTGTAGTGGTGGTGAATGAGGCAGATATTGCTTTTAAAGTAGAAATTCCTGTAAGCACTGAAATTGACTACACTAAAATTTATGGAGCTGTAGGCGCTTCACAGGCTATTAATGTAAATGTAACCTCTGCCTTACCAAAGGATGGGGTGACCATTGATGTTAAAGTGAATAAGGATGTAGATAATACTTCTGTATTTGCTAATAATATTTCAAGCACAGCTGCTGCTAATGCTATAACCATAACTAGCTTAACACCTGGTGTTTTATCTACTGTTACAGTGGTAGTTACATCTAAAACAAAGAGCGCCAATACTTCTACCAAAACATTCAAAATAGCGGCTAAATAATATAAAGTCAGTTAACCTTATTATAAACCCTTGTAAATCTTGTATTTGCAAGGGTTTTGTTTTTTAGTAAAATAAGTAATTATTTTTTACGAAGCTCGTATCTCACAGAGTCGGGATAACCAATGGCTTCAACATAAATGACATTTTTATTTTTATCAAAATAAAATTTCATGGCTTTTTCTCTGATAATTTCAAATTGGTTCACATCTAGTCCAGGCTTAGCCGAGCTAGTGACATAGGTAGTAGGTTGAATAATTTGTCTATTTCTTCCAACACTTGCATACATGTTAGGCTGATAATTTGTAGGTGGCTGTGCCTTTTGTGGGCTATGATTGTAAGAGCTATAGTCAAATAGTAAAACATAGCCCGTCTCATTTAAAGTTTTGGTTTTATAGGGCCCTAATTTTGCTGTAACCATGGCCTCCGGTTTATCTAGCCAATTTTCAGTTTGAAGCGTACTCATAGGAATGACTATCTTCTTATAAGGTGAGCAGGCAGTCAATAAGAATAAGCCAATAAACATTAGGTTTTTCATAATTGAATTGGTTGTATAATTTCAATAAAGTAACAGCGCTAATATTAGTTTAAATATAATCTTTTCTACGCTGGCTATTGGGTAAGTTCAGCGGGCGGGTAGAATTTTAGGCTTAGGTTTGTAAATACCTCTAGAACTGAGTACGATGGCTAGTGTGACCTATTTCTGACTTTAGGGTATAAAGAAGCCTAAGTAAATGATACTTAGGCTTCTTTGCGGACCGGACGGTGAGTTCTCACTTAACTCAAACTCCTCTCAAACCACCTAAATTATCAGATATAAAGGAGTTACAATTATATTTTTCTTGATATAACAGCTCCAAATGGGGTTAAATAGGGGGTAGTAGCTACAGATTCTGCTACATATTCTTTATATTGTTTTTATATATATCTTTATTATACCCCAAAAGGCTATTTAATAACTTAACAATTTTATTGTATGGGGAAGAAGTATTTAATTTCATTACTAATAATTTTTTTGTCTATTTTTCTTTTTAAAATAGATGTTTATTCACAATCAATAATTAAAGATTCATTAGAAATTAATAAAGTATGGTGGGTAAGAATGCTTCAAAAATATCCAGGCTTATATCCATCACATAATCGCTGGACAACTTCAGCAGATTTTAATAAGGACGGATTGCCAGAATTAGTTATTGAATTTGCTAGAATAAAACCAGCAATTGCCAAAACTGAAGAAATTAAATTTAAAGGAGTTTTCATAAACAAAGGAAATAATTATTTCATTTTAGATACTAATTTGATATTTAGTTACAAAGGTGGTGATGATGGGCACATTGCTTTGGATATAAATGGGGATGGTTATTATGATATATTTCAGCCTACAGATAGTGATGATGCAATTAATGGCATACTTGACCCACTTCCTAGCTATTATTGGTTTGCGGGTAATCCTCAAATGGGAGAATTTTTATTTTTAAATGATAAAAATAAAACGTTTAGTACCGAGTATTTTACAAAAACAAAAGGAGATACTAAAAAATTTCAAATAGTAGATATTGATAATAATGGAGACGATGAATTGGCATTTAATGGAATGACAGACTATGATTATAGCGATAATAAAACAAATTCTCAACTAGATTCCTTTCAGGTTTTTGATTATAGCAATGGTTTATATAGAAAAATGTTGGGTTACACAAAAATAAGTAATCTGGAAGTTTTCGATGGACCCAAAGAATTAAACGTTTTGTTTAGTTCAAACGATACAATTTTTGCGATAAATAAAGATTATAGAACAGATAGCAGTAGCTATTTAATTTATTTTACAAAAAATAATTTCGGCGTAATTGCTAAAATTAAAGTTAAGGAGGGTCTTAATATAAAGCCATTTCATAATACCGGAAGGCAAGGATTTTATATAGACTTAAATGGTGACAATAAGAAAGAGTTTGTTATTTCGCTTTGGAATCAAAATACCGAATTTGAATCAGTTATTATATATGATTATTTAGGAAATAATGTGACAGATGAATATTTTAAAGACAGTTTAAATTATAATATAAGTAATAAAAAAGTAGGCACTTTTGTAAGCGACGCAATGGATGATGTGGATGGAGATGGTTTTATTGATATAGTTCCATTTATGGGTATGGGTTTTAAGTATAATGGAATCTTTTCTTATTTCAAATTTAATTCTAGCTTAAAAAAGTTTGAAGTTAAGCCATTACATTATTATAATATAAAAGGGTATGATGTAACTAATAATTTTAATGATACTATCGGAATTTGGCCTCATTATGATTACAAAACACATACCTTATTGCTTCAAGAATTCAAAGCGTTTAAAAGCCAAGATCGCTGGATAACAGGAATTAAAAGCTATAATATGAGAACTGCTTTAAGTGGTTCAGATTTTGACAATGATGGCATTCCAGACGATTATGATAATTGTAAATACATGTATAACCCCAATCAAGGGGATTTGGATAATAACAATATTGGAGATGCTTGTGAGTGGAGCCCAATTTTACTAAAGAAAACGGTTTCTATTTTAGAAGACCTAGGGGCTAATGGTTCAATAAGTGTTGGTGATTTTATGCTGGATAGTGTTTCAAAATATGTTATCTATGGTGACGGGGATTATAAAACTTATTTCTCAATTTCTAATAATAAATTTAATTTAAAATCAAGTGTTGCTGGTTATTCAAAAGACTATTTTAAAGTGCCTATTATATATAATAAAAATTCAGTTACAATAATTGATACTATTACAATTTATATCATTAGGTATTTAAATTGGCCAAGAAACTCTGGAAAACTTCAAAACGGTTATATTCCTTATTATTATGAAAGTTATAGTAATGGAGAAAATGGGTTATCAAATGTAAAGTTTGGACCAAATCAATATTTTACACCTGCTAATCAAAGCAATTTTGTAATTCAAGATATAGACAATAATGGCATCAATGATATTATTGCACAGAGTGTTCAATTAACATATCCACCAATAAGTGATACTTCTAAAAAAGGTGACAAATTTAATATACAAAGATTGGGAATACCTATTTATATTAAATTTGATAGTAATTTCAATGCAACATATTATCATGAAAATTTTAGAAATCCAGATGTCTTATGGCATCAGCCTGATTTCTTAGAGATGGTAGATCTAAATAATGATGGCAAGAAAGAAATTATTAATTTAGGAGAACATTATCATACTGATTATTTTTTAGGAGAACAAGATCCTAAATTGCCAAAGAACATATTAGGGAAAGAGGTATTAAAATATCTAGGTATGATTGAAAATAGAGACTATGATCAACAAACGGCTAGAAAACTTAGCAGATATTATACCATTGAAAATGGAAGAATAAAAGATCAAAAAGATAAATATGATTATTCAGCTTTAAATTCTGGTCCCACAAATTTTCCACGAATTTCTAATTCTAAATTTGTCTCTATTTTTGGAAGTGCTTTTGGAGATATTGATAATGATGGCGATATTGATTATATTCAATCTGTTCAAGTTGATGGTTGGAATCTTGACATTTTAATAAATGACGGAAAAGCTAATTTTAAATATAAAAGAGTAAATACAGAGCAATATAATTATAAAACAAATCCTGAAGGTGAAAATATCTTAGTAGACATAGATGGTGATGGGTTTTTAGATTATTTTTTTGGAGGAACAAAGCTTACAAATAACAACCAGGATGAAAGCTCTCTTGGGTATGTTTTAAATAATAAAAATGGTGGGTTTAAAATAGATTCTGTTAATTTTATAGGTAATTTTGGTAGTGCAATAGTTAGTCCAAAATATATGTTTGTTGATGATTTAAATAAAGATGGCAAAAATGAAATTATTATCTATAGATCCACAGGATTAGGTTCTGGCGGCAATGGAACAGCGAACCAAGAGTTTATTGATGATATATTAATTTTAACCGTTGATAAAGGTAAAATTATTAATAATACTAATTTTTTTATTGATACATTAAGTAGGAGTAAAATGTATGCACAAAGTTCTTATTTATATTATCAGGATTTAGATGGAGATAAAATTAAAGATTTATTTATTAGATTTGAAGTTGATTCTGCAATTATTAAGTCTTATAGTCCTTTCTATGGATATTGGGAAAAGAATTATAATGGCTTTTCCTATTTTAAAGGGTCAAAGGAAGGAAAATTTAAATATACCAGATTAGGTAAGTTTGTTTTACAAGATGGATTTAAAAATTGGTATAGTCCATCTGAATTTTCTGGAATTCTATCCAATGATTTTCAACCTGCAGATATAGATAATGATGGGACAGCAGAATTGATACATCAACCGACTGGAGGGACTAATATGATAATATTTAAGTTATATGATTGTATTAAACCAGTTATCAAAACTACAAAATCAATTTTTTGTAATGGGGATTCTACAAGTATAAAAATTTCTAATAAAACGTTGGGGTCTACTTATACTTGGTATTATAATAATGATTCTATTTCAAAAAACGCTGATTCAATATTTATAAAGAATGGGGGTAATTTAAAATTAAAAGTTATTGATAGTTTAGGCTGTTCTAAATTTTCTGATTCCATTGTCATAAAGGTTAATTCAATTCCAAATTCACCAACTTTATCTCGAGATACTGCAAATAACTTAATTGCAAGTATTAATGGAATAACATGGTATAAAGACGGAACTGCAATAACAGATACCACTCAAAAGATTAAACCAACAACAGGGGGCTCTTACACTGCAAAAACCACTCAAAATGGATGTATAAGCGCATTGAGTACTCCTTACTATTATCTAGTGACCGATATTATCAATCTAAGTGCAGACGAGTTTATAAAACTCGCTCCTAATCCATTTAATAATCAATTAAACTTTGCTTTTGTAGTAAAAGGATATCAAAGGTTAAATTTAGAAATATTTGATATGGCCACTGGCACTAAAGTGGCAAGTAAACATAATCAAACTCAAGGCATGCCAATTTACTTAGGTCAACTTTCAGCTGGGACTTATGTAATTAAGGTAAGCTCGTCAGATAATAAAATATCCTATCAATTTAAGATGGTAAAACTATAATTTATGAAAAGAGTAATCTTTGCTTTGGTCATCGTATTTCTTTTTACTACCTGCAAAAAAGAGATTCCTCAAAAACAATTAACAGTAAATGTGACTCCAGATGTTGGAGGAACAGTATCTCCAAGTTCTGGAACATATGCAATGGGCTCTACAGCTAAAGTTTTAGCAATACCATCTGGTGAATATATATTCAAAGAATGGACAGGAGGCTATACTGGGACAACAAATCCTGCAAATATTATAATGGATGTAGATAAAACAGTAACTGCAGTTTTTGAAAAAAGGGAATATCCGCTAAATTTAACAATAGTGGGGTCAGGAACTGTAAAAGAAGAAATTATTAAAATTGCAGCTGCTTCAACAAGTTATAAATCTGGAACAACTGTAAGATTGACACCACAGCCTAGTGATGGATATGAGTTCAAAGGATGGACTGGTGATGATACAACTACAAAATCACCTTTAGATTTAATTATAACTAAAGCTACTAACTTGACTTGTACTTTTGAGAAAGAGGAAGCTATTATATTCAAAACAAATTTAGATACAGGAACTTATAATGTAGTTGATACATTGCCATTGGTTATAACAGTAAGTTCAAAACTACCGAAAGCGGGTATACTTTATTCAATTTTGTTAAATTGGACAGACAGCTCCAAGCAAATTTTCAAGTTGGACACAACTTTAACTATTTCTAGTTTAAGTTTGAAAATACCTGGTCTAAAAAAAAGAGGAGCTTATTCATTATCAGTTACAGTCACCTCAAAATCAACTTCAACAAATACATTTAGTAAAAATTTAAATGCAATAAATAAGACTAGAGTATATAAAAATTATATGAGGACCTCATATGAATTATCAAATTTTGATACTTGGTTCTCTTCTGCACAATTAATTAAAGCTGATGGCACAAGGTATACTAACAATCCTTTCATAGATGAACAATCTACTCAGCTTGACATAGACGGTGATGGTCAAGAAGATCTATTTTATTTTGAAAGCTACGATTTGAATATTAATCCGACCCCAAATCCTCCACCTTCTATTTTTATGAATATTGGTACAAATTTAAAACAAGTATCATGGATTGGATCTAATATTAAAGATCCTCATGGAACAAAATTAATAATTGGAGATTTTAATAATGATTCCCTGCCAGATATATTTTCAAACGTTGCAGTAGACCCACCAATTGGAGTCTCTTTCCCTTACTTAAACGATAACAACCATCTTTTATTAAATTCAAAAAATGGATTTTTTACAGCAAAAGAATATACTGACCAAGGTTTTTGGTATACAGGATGTTCAGGTGATATTGATAATGATGGTGATTTAGATATTATTACTTTTAATTTTCATAGCCAATCAAATGGAGTTAAAAGTAGAATCATGTGGAACGACGGTAAAGCTAATTTTACAAATGACATTAATGGAGTAGGTGATATTCCTGTTGTAGATCAATCAGAATTGGTTGATGTAAATAATGACGGTTTTCTTGATTTAGTCATAAATTTTCATCCAAATGGAACAAGTAGAATAAACGACTTTAGGATTTTGTGGGGAAATGGTAAAGGGTTTAGTTTAAGTAATTCTACGTCTATGAAAATGTCAGGTGATTGGTTCCTACAAAATTTGGACTTCACAGATATTGATGGGGATGGCATAAAAGAAATAATACCAAGTGGGAACTACTCAAGCTCAAGCGGTGCACCGGTGTATTTTATTTCACTTTATAAATCTGAAGATAAAGGGAAAACGTTTACAGATAAAACAATTCAGTACATTGATAATAATATAGCAAATAGGTTTTATCACATAAGGGTACAAGACATAGATAAAAATGGGCAACTAGATATTTTTTCTGGTGAGAAAAAAGATAATATAAGGTGGGAGTGGAATGGGTCTAAGTTTATTAAAAAATAGGCTAGAAAGAACCCGTTTGCTACACTTTTAGCTACAGACATAAAATAACCAATTGATTATCATGGGGTTATTTTTTTTAAAGCGGACCGGACGGTGAGTTCTAACTTAACTCAAACTCCTCTCAAACCATCTAATTCATCAGATATAAAGGAGTTATAATTATATTTTTCTTGCCATAACAGCCCCGAATCAGGTTAAATCGGGGGTAGTAGCTACAGATTCTGCTACAGATTTTATATCTAAGAAATTTATCTAACTTTACAATACCCCCAAGAGCATAAAATTTTAATTTATGAAAAAAGTAATATTCGCTTTGGGTTTTTTATTTGCTATTCAGTCAAATGCGCAAAATTTAAAGTTCGTTCAGCAAAAAAATACAAGTGGGGAGTTTGAGCCTCTATATTCCATAGACAACAAATTTTTATTCCCTAGAAATAATTGGGGGATTATACCAATAGATTTTGATGGAGACTCATTGAAAGATATAATTTTACCTTTTTATTATGGACCTCAAAATAAATGGGATATTTCATATTTAAGGTTTTTTAAAAATATGGGTGCGGGTAATTTAAAAGAAGTCACATCTAAATTTGTAAATACAGAAAATAGAGGTAAATATTTTGTTGGAATGCATGATTTATTGCCTATAGTTTTTGATTTTAATAAAGATGGGTTTGATGATTTTTTTATACCAGATGGCTGGGAAAACAACGATTATAGCAATTATGATAGTCTATACGGAGTTGTTAAATTTAGAGATTATTTCTATAAACAAGGAGGAGTCGGATCGATAAACACTAATGGGGCAAAAGCGCCATCTTTTTTCTATCAAAAAAAAGGAACACTTGTAAAAGGGATAGATTTGTTTGACAAGAAAACATATGGCTGGAATGGGGCTTCTGCTGCATACGATATTGACAAAGATTCTTGGACTGACTTAATAATAAACCAAGGTACATGGTGGGGAAATTTTATAGCTGAAGATTCAACAATTGTCAAACCACTAGACGGGATTTCTATCTGGAAAAATAATTTAGGTAAAGGATTTAATCTTAAACAACATATCTATTTTACAGATACAGTTTCAAAATATTCATTTCAAATAGATGATGGAAATTTGACAATAGAAGACTTTGACAATGATGGTTTCCCTGATATACTGGTAAACGGATACAATGTCCCATATACTACTAATAGTGACTCAAGTTTATGGTCTGTAAATTTTAAAAGATTAGATATAACCAAAGCTAATTTAGAGACTAGAATATATAAATCTAACAATGGAATTTTTGATCAATATAATTATGTAGTTACAAATAAACTCAGGACAAAATTAAATTATCCAATTGATTTAAATCGAGACGGAAAAATTGATTTTATATCCCTGTGGTCAAATTCGCCATTTTATCCACGAGGCTATTTGGACTCTACTAATAATTTAGACAAAATAAATACTCAATTTTATGTTTTTATAAATAAAGGCAACTTTCAATTTGAGGATCAAACAGTTAATTATTTCCCTAAAGATAACTATAAATTCTCAAGAGCAAGTACCAAGTCCTTGAAGTTGATCGACATTGATGATGATGGATTTATTGATATATTTCCTCAAACTTATAAGATGGACTCAATGTATAATAGATACGGCATTTATTCGCAAAATGAGCCAGGATCAATGAGTACAATTTTTTATAAAAATATTGGTAGTAAATATTTTCAAAAAACTATAATAGATACTTTTTTCTTTCAAAAAAATTGGGGGAATTATCCTGATTTTAAAGATCAAAACACTGTTTTTAATTTTTTTAATTTAAACAACAAGCAAACTACAGTTAATGACAAATACTTGTTAGATGAAAATGTTTTTTTAAACGAGTTTATTTTAGATGACTTTAATAATGACAAGAAAGTCGATATGATTGCTATTGTGCCGGGAGATGCAGGCGGTAAGCAAGGTTATTTCCAAAATAAATATAAGGACTTCGCGCAAACTGGATTTTTTTCTTTAATTAATCAATGTAACGTATTAAAGCCCACTTTCAATACAACAAAATATTCATTCTGTACTGGTGATTCTTTAAAATTAACCGTAACCAATATCAATAAAGGCGATTCGTTAAAATGGTATTATGGAACTAAGAGTGATTTAACCAATGTGAGCAATAAAATATTTACAGATAGTACAAAATTATTTGTAACAAGAACTGATAGTTTAGGATGTGTTTTTTCATCAGATACTGTACAAATAAAAAAATACGTTATACCATCAGCTCCCACATTATCAAGAGACACTGCTAATTTCTTATTATCAGGCGCAACAGGTACAACATGGTACAAAGATGGGAACGCTATTACAGACACCACCCAAAAGTATAAACCCGCAACACCAGGTTCTTACACAGCAAAAACAACCACTAATGGTTGTACAAGTGCAATGAGCGCAGCCTACTATTATTTAGTAACGGATATTATCAACTTAAGTAAAGATGAGTTTATCAAATTGGCACCCAATCCATTTATCAATCAACTCAACTTAGATTTCGTAGTGAAGGGGTATCAAAAACTAAACATAGAGGTATATGATGTAGCCACAGGATCAAAAGTGGCCACTCAGCAGAATATTACGGCAGGAACACAAATACAACTTGGTCAACTAGCTAGGGGCACTTATATCATCAGAGTAACCTCAAATGATAATAAAATAGCCCAACAGTTTAAGATGGTGAAGTTGTAGGAATTTTTCTTAACTTTATTATACCCATAAAGAATTGATTAAAATTTAATCTATGAAACGAGTAATCTTTGCTTTTGGCGTTCTATTTGTATTTGCTTGTAGCAAAACAGAAGTACCTGCAACTCCACCCGTGGTAGTTATTCAGGAGGAAGCAATAAAATTTACAACCAATTTAGATACGGGCACTTATAATGTTGCTGATACATTACCGCTAGTTGTAACGGTTAGTTCAAAACTTCCATCAGCAGGGGTACTTTATTCAATTTTAGTAAATTGGACAGACAGCTCTAAACAAATTTTTAAGTTAGATACTAGTTTAACTGTTTCAAGTTTAAGTTTGAAAATACCTGGACTAAAGAAAACTGGGTCTTATTCCTTATCGCTTACTGTAACATCTAAGTCAACTTCGACTAACACTTTAAATAAGTCTATTCCTGTGGTGAATAATCCTTTGGGAAGGTTTATGGGGTATAAAGTAGCTCCAAATGCAAAACAATTAGGTACAGACTACTGGGAAAATACACCTGTATTAAGTGATTTAATGATTGGTGTGTTTCAGAAGAATTTTGAAGTTTTTGTAAATCTTCCGCAAGGTGACGCATATTGTGCTTGGACTCAAGCTATTTGCAATGGTGATTTTAATAATGATGGTTATATAGATGTTTTTAATGCGGGTAGTGCATTTGGTGGACAAAAATCTAGATTAAGTTTTTTAATGTGGAACCCTAGTACAAAAATTTTTGAAGAGAAGAATTTAATAAATAATAAAACAAATTTTATTGGTGCACCTACTAAAGTTTCACCTATATACTTGAATGATGATAATTATGTTGATTTAGTCATTTTTGGCCATCAAGATGAATCCTCTCCAAAAAATAGAATTGAACCGATTACTATTTGTTTAAGTGATGGAAAAGGCGGGTATGATTTAACCGAATTAGTTTTACAGCCGCCTTTACCAAATGAAGCAGTTGTTTATGAGCATGGTTCTGTTGCAGATTTAAATGGAGATAAAATTCCTGATTTATTGATTATGGCGAATCCAAGAGTTTATGTTTTTTGGGGAATTTCTACTTTCCCTTATTTCACTAATAAAGATTTTTTGGTATCAGAAAGAAATGATTTTCCATTCTATTGTAAAATAAAAGATATAAATAAGGATGGCATAAATGATGCAATGATAGGAACGAATATTGAGAACCAAATATTTTTAAATGACGGAAAGGGCACTGTCTTGACGAATAAAATAACTGTCCCATATGTAACTCAAGGGAATGTTTTTGACTATATAGTTGATGATTTAAATTCAGATGGTCTAAATGATTTTATAAACATCAGTGACACACAAAATAATCTAGTATGGTCAATAGATGTATACATACAACAAAAAGATGGCTCATTTAAAAGAGATATTAGTTGGATAGAATACTCCTCTGGCACTAAAAAAGGTAATTTTCGAAATAAGTTAATTTATTATGATTTTGATGGTGATGGAAAAAAAGATATTACCTATTCAGATACTGCTATGGACCCCTACACCAGTCCAACTAATGAAATTAAAAGTAAAACCGTTTTTATACGGAGTGGCAATAAATTCTTAGAAAAAGATTTCTTCCAATTTGATCCCTATGCAAAAAGTTTAAAGGATAAATATTATAAATAGGTTAGAAAGAACCCGTTTGCTACACTTTTAGCTACAGTCATAAAAAAACCCCTTGAAAATCAAGGGGTTACGTGTTTAAACGCGGATCGGACGGTGAGTTCTAACTTAACTCAAATTCACCTCAAACCATCTAATTCATCAGATATAAAGGAGTTACAATTATATTTTTCTTGTTATAACAGCCTCAAATGGGGTTAAATAAGGGGTAGTAGCTACATATTCTGCTACATGTTTTTGGTGGGGGGGGTAGTAATTATTCTATGATATTATTCTTATATTTAATGTCATTACTTTATATAACATCCTATAATTCTTATAGTATAAATTAATAAAATTTTATACTGTAATGAAACAAATCCTATTCTCTTTATTTTTTTTATTTAGTTTATTGACTGTAAATAAACTTTATAGTCAAACAATCACACCTCATGCTATGAACAATGGGGGTGGGTATTCTAGTGCCATGGAATGGAATATGGGGGAGTCGGTTTCTATTGCCAATTTTCTTGTCTCAGGTTATTCATTAAATACTGGAGTATTACAACCCATGACGAGTATTGTGACAGCCATAAATGAATATGGCCCAGCGGTGTTTGGTACTCAAATTACTATCGGCCCTAATCCCACCACTAATCTACTACACATTAAAGCGAGGTTTAACCAAGCGGGTAGTTTATCATTTCAACTGATAGATGCTAAATCGTCTATTGTATTTACACAGGAAGCGGGTACCATATTCAGCAGTTATGACAAGGACATATTTATGGAAAATTATCCATCTGGTGTATTTTATATGAAAGTATATTTTAAACCAAGTAATGGAAATACTAAAACAGGCATTTACAAAATCATCAAACTATAATTTATGAGAAAAAATAATATCATAAAGCGTACTCTATTTTTTATCTTATTATCTATAGTAATGATCAAGGCGCATACTCAAACTGGATTAAATTTTCAGGGGGTAGCTAGAACAACTAATAATGTGATATTAGCATCACAAGCCATTACCATAAAATTAAGTATCCTACAAAGTAGCTCCACTGGTACAGCAGATTATATCGAAACTAGAAAAGTGATAACCAATGCACAGGGATTATTTACAGCAGTGATTGGAGACACCGGTGCAATAAGTACACTAGGAAACTTCACCACCATTAACTGGAAATTATCTCCTAAGTTTTTAAAGATTGAGATGGACGCTGCAGCAGGAACTAATTTTATTACGATGGGTACCACACAGTTCCAGTATGTGGCCTATGCGCAGTTTGCTAAAAGTGTGGATGCTGAAAATATAGTGGGTATTGTTCCTGTAACATTAGGAGGAACAGGTGTGAATAGTTTAACAGGTTTAAAAACTGCATTGACCTTAAATAATGTAAACAATACAACAGACCTAACGAAACCAATTAGTACCTTAACTCAAACCGCATTAGATTTAAAATTAAGTGCTGCTGATACGAGTAAGTATACAAAGCAAACCTACATAGACTCTTCTTTACTGACTAAATTGAAGATATCTGATACCACTGCCATGTTAAGTAGTCGAATAGCTAGGGACACGCTAAGTTTATCAAACAGAATAAATTTAAAAGCGAATACAACAGATGTAACAAGTGGCTTGATATTAAAGTTAAATAAAGCGGATACATCAACTTTATCAAACAGAATAGATTTAAAAGCAAATGCAGGAGATGTTACAACTTCGCTTGCTTTAAAAGCGAATACATCGGATGTTAATACAAGTTTAGGATTAAAATTAAACAAAGCTGATACAAGTACTTTATCAAATAGAATAGATTTAAAATCAAATGCATCAGATGTAACTACGAGCTTAGGATTAAAAGCGAATACATCGGATGTTAATACAAGTTTAGGGACTAAAGTAGATAAGGTTACAGGTAAAGAATTGTCTACCAACGATTATTCAACTACAGAAAAAACAAAACTAGCTGCGATTACAGGAACTAATACAGGAGATCAGGATTTAAGTTTATTAGCAACTACAGCTTCCGTTGTACTTAAAGCAAACGCAACAGATGTAACTACAGATTTGGCACTTAAAGCAAGTTCATTAGAACTTACATCCGGTTTAGCTACAAAGGTAGATAAAGTAGTAGGTAAGAATTTATCAACGAATGATTATTCAACTGCAGAAAAAACAAAACTTGCTGCTATTTCAGGAACTAATACAGGAGATCAGGATTTAAGTTTATTAGCAACTGCAGCTTCCGTTTTACTTAAAGCAAACGCAACAGACGTAACTACAGATTTAGCACTTAAAGCAAGTTCATTAGAACTTACATCCGGGTTAGCTACAAAGGTAGATAAAGTAGCAGGCAAGAATTTATCAACGAATGATTATTCAACTACAGAAAAAACAAAATTAGCTGCTATTACAGGAACTAATACAGGAGATCAGGATTTAAGTTTATTAGCAACTGCAGCTTCCGTTGTACTTAAAGCAAACACAACAGACGTTACTACAAGTTTATCACTAAAGGAAAGTATATCAAATAAATCTACAGCTGTTGATTTAGGTGGAACAACTCCAAGTGATATTTTATTTCCGACACAAAAGGCAGTAAAAGATTATGTAGCTGCAAATAACTCAGGAGGAGGCGTTGCAGATGGTGGAATTACAACAATTAAACTTGCAGACGCAGCAGTAACAGATGCGAAAATTAATACAGTAAGTGGATCAAAAGTAATTGGGAATATAACAGGCAATGCTACAACAGCAACACTTGCGACAAATGCAACAACAGCGGGAAATATAACAGCAACAACAAACACGACATTAACCTCCTTATCAAATTTAGCAACAGTTGGAACAATCACAAGTGGCATATGGAGTGGAACTGCGGTAGCAGTTGAAAAGGGAGGAACGGGTGCTACAACAGCAAGTGCGGCAAGAACAAATTTAGGATTGGCAGTTGGGTCAGATGTATTATCCTATCGGACTTTCGGTACTGCAGCAAATAATAATACA
>Ga0209596_1000615_pt1 | contig 32802 bp, 50 predicted proteins | sample M_130807_MF_Meta_FD_187314 | JGI IMG/M metagenome (GOLD analysis project Ga0209596, IMG submission 187314) | Freshwater microbial communities from Lake Montjoie, Canada to study carbon cycling - M_130807_MF_MetaG (SPAdes) (version 2) | ecosystem: Environmental > Aquatic > Freshwater > Lake... | reverse complement strand
TGTTTTAACTGCAAAGAAGAATATACACCCTTCAACACTCTGCAAAAGTTTTGTTTAAACTACGAATGTATAAAAAAAATGATCCAGGACCAAAAACTAAAAGAGTGGAATAAAAAGAAAAAAAAGTTAGTTGAAGAATTAAAAACAGCAAGCGATTATTTAAAAATAGCGCAGCAAGTATTTAATAAATTTATACGGAAACGAGACGCGGGTTTAAATTGCATTTCCTGCAACAAACCGCCTAAAAAAGAAAACGCAGGACACTATTATTCGCAAGGCGGACATTCAAACGTTCGCTTTAACGAAGATAACGTTCACCTTCAATGCGAAGCGTGCAACACATATTTAAGCGGAAACTTATTAAACTATCAAATAGGTATAAAAGAACGCATTGGAGCGCAACGACTAATGGACTTACAAGCAATAGCGCATGAAACAAAAAAATGGAGTAAAGAAGAATTAAAAAATTTAATTGAAATTTATAAAAAAAAATAGTTGTTTATTAAAAATCTTTTCCTATATTTGCATATACATTAATAACTTAAATTATTTAACTATGAAACACTTATTTAAATCACTTGCAGAATTTCAGCAAGAAGTACCAGTGATCCACAAGGCAACGCAGGGTTACGGCTACACTTACGCAGATTTACCAAAAATTTTAGAAGTAATAAACCCGCTGTTAAAAAAACACGGCTTAGGTTTTACGCAATTACTTAATTCAAAAGAAGGTCAAAACTATTTATCAACTATTTTATTTCACGTTGAAAGCGGTGAAAGCATGGAAAGTTTAACGCTTATTCCACAAGTTGAATTAAAAGGCATGAATTTATACCAAAGTTTCGGGAGCGGTTGCACCTATTTTCGTCGTTACTGTTTGAGTTCGATTTTGGGCATTGTGACGGACAAAGATACAGACGCAGGCGGCGAACAAGTAAAACACGAACCTAAAAAATTAACGATAACAAACGAGCGGTTTCAAAAGGCAATTGATGCAATTAGTAAGGGTGAATTTACTACTGAACAATTAATAGGCCTTTATGATTTAACACCTGCACAATTAAAAATTATAAACGCATGAACGCTAATCAACTTAAACTTAATTTAAACACTATGCAAACAACAAGAAAACGAAGCACTAGACGTGGAGTAACTAAGAAGTATACTTTAATGCTTACAGGCCTGCAGGAAATTATAACGCTTAACGAAGTAAAAGCTATTGCGCCAATAATTCGTTCTTACCGCGTAAGCAATTCGTGGGGCGCATTTCTAATACAAAATAACATTGTTTTTAGAGACATATACGATAACTATAAATGGAATAATAAAACGCCTATTTCAAATAAATTAATTCAAGCATTTAGGGACTACAAAAGGGACGTGAATGAAAATATTTACACAACAAAAGATTTTCCAGAAATAATTAATAGTTCAAATTTAATAAATGAAAAATTTGATTGCACTGAACTTAAAAAAACACGGCCTGGATCCAAGAAAAAAGTAATTGTTATTGAAAAACAAGAAATAGGACTTATTCGTAAATTTTTAAAATGGATTTACTGATGAAAATAAGATGTTCAGCGTTAGGGCGGTTAATGACCGCTCCACGCACCAAAAGCGAAACACTAAGCAAGACCGCAAAAGGTTACATTCAAGAACTTGTGTTGGAGCGGACGTTTGGAATTAAAAAAGAATTTTCAAGCAGGTATACCGACAAAGGTTTGCAGTGCGAAGATGAAGCAATAACTTTGGTTAACGATGTTTTAGGCCTAGGGTTTATTTTTAAGAACGAAGAACACTTTACAAATGATTGGATCACAGGAACTCCAGACGTAAACACGAATGAAATTTTATTAGACGTAAAATGTAGTTACGAAGCTCACACTTTTCCGTTTTTTGAAGATGAAATACCAACAAAAGACTATTTTTTTCAACTGCAAGGTTACATGTGGCTAACAGGAAAAACAGAAGCGTTGCTGTGTTACTGTTTAATCAATACTCCAATAGAAATTGTAGAAGATGAAATACGCAGGGAACATTGGAAACATTTTAAAATTGACGAAGATCCAGAAATTCGTGAGTTTGTAGAAAAAAAGCATAACTTTGACCGCATTCCAAACGCAAAAAAAGTAAAAGTTTTTAAAATTGAAAGGGACGAAACTGTGATTTGGGAAATGCAAACAAAAGTAGAAGAAGCAAATATTTATTTTAATCAATTAATCGAAACAATATGAAAGAAAAAACATTAGCAACAATTATTACAATTATAGTTTACACTTTTGCAATCATAGGTTTTACAAGATTAATAACTTGGCTAATATGAAAACAAGAATAAATAAGTTATGGCAGCACTTTTGTTACATAAACAGCGAAGTAATAAAATGTCAAGTATTTACAGGGCGCGGAAAATTTTAAGTCATGAGTAAATTTGTAAAGAAAAAAACATACTACGTTGGCGAAGTTTACGAATTCAATCTACCAACGGGAACAACTTGTCCGTTTGCAATGGAATGTAAAGTTGTAGTGGACAAAGTAACAGGAAAGTTTGATGTTACAAAAGGACAATATCGTTGTTACGCGTCAAGTGCTGAACGATTTCCTGCAGTTAGAAACCACAGACATAATAATTTCGACTTTGTAAGAAATGGCGGCGTTCCTGTAATACCAAAAGATTGTAAAGCAATACGAATACATTCTTCTGGAGATTTTTTTAATCAATCTTATTTTGATATGTGGTTAAAACTAGCAGAAGAAAACCCAAATGTTGAAATGTGGGCGTACACTAAATCTTTAAATTATTGGATAAATAGACTAAACGACATACCAAGCAATTTAATTTTAACTGCGAGTTACGGCGGAAAAACTGACAACTTAATAGAAAAGTTTAATTTAAAAAATGTTAAAGTTTATGCGGAAATTGAAGAAGTTCCAACCAATAGGCCAATAGACACAAACGACAATTACGCAAGAATACCAAAAGTAAACTTTGCGTTGCTGGACAACATGAAATATTCAAAAAAACAAATAATAATTTAAATAAATAAAAATGGAAACAAGAAACAACAGTGGTGCAATTTTTAAAAACAATAATAAAAAGGCAGAAAACCACCCAGATTACAAAGGTAATGTTTTAGTAAACGGTAAGGAAATGGAAATCGCATTGTGGGTTAAAACTTCTGCAAAAGGTTTAAGTTACTTGTCGGCTTCGTTTAGCGAACCATTTGTAAAGAGTGAGCCACAAATAAATAAAAATGAGCCACAAATTACAGGAACATTAAAGCAAGCAATTATACACGAAAGTAATTTTGACAACGACGATATGCCATTTTGATTATGTGGATCCAGGACGAACAGTTGCGCAAGGAAGTAAATAAACTTTTAAAGTTTAAAACACGAAACAGCATAGTTAAGGAAATACAAGAAGAAGGCAATAAATTTCACTTTTTTCAACTTACAAACTTCTTAGAAGGAAAAGACGTGTCACTTTCAACGCTTAAAAAAATAGATTTCTTTGTAAATAAATAAATTTTCAAATTAAAAACGTAGGCGCATACTTAATTGTTTGCGCTTTTTTCGTTACAAACAACTTATTGTTAATAAATTCGTTTGTTTATTGTTTAAAAATTAATCATACATTTGCTTTAAATCTAAACAATGAAAATTGGATTGGCTTAATAAAGTTGCAAAGCACCACAACGAGTGGGTTAAAATGGTAAACACCTTCGGTGAATATTTTTTAGCCGAAGACATTGTGCAAGAAACTTACATTATGTTGATGAAGTGGAGTAGCGAAGAAAAAATGTTTAAGGACGGAAAAATAAGCAAAGGGTACATGTGGTTGGCTCTTAAAAATACTTTCCTGCAGCACGTGAACAAAAACAATAAAATTAAATTTATACCAATAGACGATGTTTTTAATTTAGCCGAAGAAAACAACGACGAAGAAAACGAAGCATACAACAATTTAATTAATAAACTAGACCGCGAGTGCGAAAGTTGGCATTGGTACGATAGGCAATTATTTGAGTTATACAAAAACACGGATAAAAGTTTAAGACAAATAAGTGCAGAAACAAACATAAGTTTAACAAGTGTTTTTAATACAATTAAAACATGCAAAAGAAGAATAAAAAGTAATGTAGGCGAAGACTACGAAGATTTTAAAAACAAAGATTACGAACTAATAAAAAAGAAAAATGAAAAACGAAAGTAAAGGATTAGGCGACACAATCGCAAAGATTACAGAAGCAACAGGTATTGATAAACTTGTAAAATTTATTGCAGGCGAAGACTGTGGTTGTGATGAACGAAAAGAAAAGTTAAATAAAATTTTTCCGTATGCAAAACCAAAATGTTTGACCGAAGAAGAATACAATACGTTAGACACGTATTTTAATCAAAATACTAACGCGCTTACAAGCGAAGAACAAAACAATTTGATAGCAATAAACAACCGCGTCTTAGGACAAAATACAACGCCGTCAAGTTGCGTAAGTTGCCTGCGCGACTTAGTTGCAAAAATGAGAGTTTTATACAACGAATATAACCTGGATCCAAATGTTGAAAATTAAAATAAAAGAAGTAAAAACAAACCCAAAGAACCCGCGTTTAATTAAAGACGACAAGTTTCGCAAGTTAGTTAATTCAATAAAAGAGTTTCCGCAAATGTTGGAGCTTCGGCCAATTGTTGTAGATGAAAACAACGTAATTCTGGGTGGCAACATGCGTTACAAAGCGTGTGTAGAAGCGGGGTTAAAAGAAGTTTTTATTTTGCGCGCGGAAAACTTAACAGAAAAACAAAAAGAAGAATTTATTGTAAAAGATAATGTTTCATTTGGACAGTGGGACTACGATGTTTTAGCAAACGAGTGGGAAACCGAAGAATTAAATACGTGGGGTTTAGAAATGTCGTTTTTAAACGCGCATGAATACGACAATCCTGCAAGTATGCAAGAAGAAATAAAAAGCGACTTTGTTCCCAACGAAGAAGAAAAGATACATAATTTATTATCGGACAGATTTATTGTTCCGCCATTTTCCGTTTTTGATACTAAACAAGGTTATTGGCAGTCAAGAAAAAACGAATGGAAAAGTTTAGGCATACAGTCCGAAGTTGGCAGGGGTGGTAATTTATTAAAGTATAGCGAAACAATTTTACAAGCGTCAAACCCGAAGAAAAAGTTAGCCGAATTATTAAAATTATCTAGTCCAAATACTGCAAACGTTGAAAGCAAAATACCAAACTATTACGCACAAAAAGAAAGTGGATTGACGGACGCGGAAATAATAAAAAACTTTATTGAAAATAGTCAACTTGGTGGCACTAGTGTTTTTGATCCTGTTTTGTGTGAAATAGCTTATAAGTGGTTTTGTAAAGAAAACGGCACAATCCTGGATCCATTCGCAGGTGGAAGCGTTCGCGGAATAGTTGCGTCAAAAGTAGGAAGACAATACATTGGTATAGATTTAAGACAAGAACAAGTAGAAGCAAACGAAGAACAAGTTTTAAATATTTGTGAAAATAACCACCCAAAATATATTGTTGGCAGTTCGGAAAATGTAGTAGAAATGATTAGCGGACTAAGCGGCAAACCAAAAATAGACATGATTTTTACTTGTCCGCCTTACTATGATTTAGAACAATACAGCGAAGATCCACAAGACTTGTCTTCATTAAGTCACGATGAGTTTGATAAAATATACGAGTACATTATTGAAAAAAGTGTTTCTTTGCTGACAGAAAACAGTTTTAGTGTTTTTGTTGTTGGAGACGTAAGAGACAAAAACGGAGTATATTTAGACTTAATTGGTAAGACAGTTGCAGCGCACAAAAAAGCGGGTGCAGTTTATTACAATAGTGCTGTTTTATTAGAAAGTGTCGGTACGGCAGGTATGCGCGCCGCAAGGATATTTAACGGTGGCCGTAAATTATGCAAGGTTCACCAAAACGTATTGGTTTTTTACAAGGGCGACATTTCAAAAATAAAAGACAAGTTTAAAGAAATTCAGTTAGAAACCGAAACAAACGATCCAGGAATAAAAACGGAGTACGGCGAACGGTTAAGTATAGAAGTAGAAATTTAAAAACTTACAAAATGAATGATTGGCAGCAAGGTTACGAAATTGATTTATTAAAAACTTTAAAAAAAGTTGTACAAAAAGATTATAAACCGTATGTTTTTGGCGCGTTTGGAATGCCAAACGAAAGAGACATAGCAACTGCGTTTGTAAAAGGCCAAGTATTAAAAAGCAAGGAAAACGATACAATTATTATCTACCAAGAATACAAGGCAAAAAGTAGAATAACGGACTTTACGCAAAACAACATAGACATATTACCTGGGTGGGTTTACATAAAACATATTGCAGGAATTCAAAAAGAAAAGTTGTTGACATATATTTTAAATAATATAAAACAACCAATTTTAATTGAAATATTTGACGAAGATAAAAAGGTAAAAGAACTAGTAGAAAGTTTAGGTTTTAAGTATGTAACAACAAAGATTGCAGCAAGTAGTGATTTAAAAGGCGTGTATCAATACGGAGTTGATTTAAAGTATAATTTAGAAAAAGGCGAAGACATACACATTCAAGAACTAAATAATAATTTTTTAAGCGAAGAAGACCACAAGCAAATTAAAAACGAACTACAAAGTTTTACAAATTGGCAGGATCATTACAGTACCTATAACAAAAGACAAAGTTGGTCAGCGTTTGCAATTCGTGGTTATGATACAGAAAACCCAAACTTTATTATAAAGCCAAATGAAATGTCAAAGAAGTGGAAGCAAGAAAACGTAGACACTTTACTTAAAAAAAGTGATTGGACTATTGCTGCAGAAAACTTTACTTTTACAAAAAAGATTATAGAAACACGATTTAATGGTGCAGTACCCGACCGAGTTAGATTTATGAGACTTACAAAAGGAAAAGGCGAATTGTCAAGGCACGCAGACATAACAGACAAAGAAGCGGGAATACAAAAAGGCAAAGTGGTAAGATTGCACATACCGATATATACAAATAAAGACGTTATATTTAATTCATGGTCGCACAAAGGTAGCAGGATAACAGAACACATGACCGAACGAAGTTTGTGGTACTTAGACGTTAGAAAACCGCATACTGCGGTAAACAATGGCGAAGAAGACCGCGTGCATTTAGTTATAGATTTTTATGTTTCCGAAGGGTTAAGTACGTTAATTAAAGACAAAGCAAGTGCTTAAAATAACGATTGAAAAACATAACGGCGTTGATGTTCTAAGGGACGATTTATTACCAGGTGGAAGCAAGTCGCGGTTTTTACCTAACTTAATTAAAAACTCAAAAGAAGTAGTTTTTGGCGGACCATTTTGCGGTGGCGCTCCGTTATGCTTAGCGGTATACGGCCAAAAAATGAATATAAAAGTTACTTTGTTCTATGCAAAAAGAAAAGTTTTACATAGAAATCAAGTAAAAGCGTTAGAGTGCGGCGCAACTATTTATCAAGTACCGTTTGGATATATGACAAATGTCCAATCAAAAGCCAAAAAATATTGCGAAGATACGGGCGCAACTTTTTTACCGCTAGGTTTTGACGTTCCCGAAGCCGTGACGCCGTTTACTGATAGCATGAAGGAAGTAAAAAGACTTCACGGGCACTATGACGAAATTTGGGTAGCCAATGGTTCGGGTATGCTAACGCGTTGTTTGGCCGAAGCGTTACCGCAATCGGAAATTAAAAGCGTTGTTGTTGGTTTAAGATCCAGGAACTCAAAACAAGATTACGCAAGCAACGTGGAGCTTATTTATTGTCCGTATAAATTCGAACAAGACTGTAAAATTATACCACCGTTTAAAAGTTCAGAAAACTACGACGCGAAGGCGTGGGAACAATTAATGTTAAGGGGTGTCCGCGGAAAAAGAATATTATTTTGGAATGTATTGTAGAAAAAGAAACAGGCAAAAAACAGGCACATGGCAATTAAAAACGAAAAGATAAACCAATTTAAAAAAGGTGAAAGCGGCAACCCAAACGGTAGGCCAAAAGGAAGTAGAAACCGTAGCACGATAGCACGCCATTGGTTAGAAGTTAACCAAAATTTAAAGAACCCTTTGACAGGTGAGCAGGAAATAATGTCGCAAGAAGACTTAATGACATTGGCGCTAATTAAAAAAGCGCGCGAAGGAGACGTAGCAGCATACAAAGCATTATTAGACAGTGGCTACGGCGCACCTGTTCAGCAAATAGAACAAACTAATATTGAACAACCTTTATTTCCAGATGTTAATACGGACGACTGCAATTAGTAAAATCGCAAAGTTAGAAAAGCGAATAAAAATAATTCAAGGCGGAACGTCTGCGGGTAAAACTTTTGGTATCATACCGCTTTTAATTGACATAGCAACCAAGCACAACAATACTGAAATTAGTATAATAGCTGAAAGCATACCGCATTTAAGGCGGGGTGCAATGCGTGACTTTGTAAAAATAATGAAGTGGGGTAACAGGTTTTTTGAAGAACGATTTAATAAATCTTTATTGCGCTACGATTTTGCAAATGGTTCATACATTGAATTTTTTAGCGCTGATGATAGTTCAAAACTTCGTGGTGCAAGGCGCGATATTCTTTACATAAACGAGTGCAATAATGTAACGTTTGAAGCATACAACGAACTTGCTATACGGACAAAAAAAAGAATATACTTAGACTTTAACCCTTCAAACGAATTTTGGGTTCATACGGAACTAAAAGACGAACCCGATACCGATTTTCTAATTTTGACGTATAAGGATAACGAAGCGTTAGATTATAGGATAGTATCGGAAATAGAAAAAAACCGCTTAAAAGCCGCGACAAGTAGTTATTGGGCTAATTGGTGGCGCGTGTATGGCGAAGGTTTAGTTGGAATGTTAGAAGGTGTTGTTTTTAGCAATTGGAAAATAATAGACAACGTTCCAAGCGAAGCGCGATTGTTGGGTTATGGACTTGACTTCGGATATTCAAACGACCCTACAAGCATAGTAGAAGTTTATAATTACAACGGATCCAGGATCCTAAACGAAGTATGTTACCAAACCAAGTTATTAAATAACGAAATAGCAAGCAAGTTACAAAAACAAGTAATAGCATACGCAGATAGTAGCGAACCGAAAAGCATTGAAGAAATACGAAGAACAGGACAACAGATAAAAGGAGTAACAAAAGGAGCGGACAGTATAAACTTCGGCATACAAATAATGTTATCACAAAACTACTTAGTTACAAAGCAAAGCACGAACTTAATAAAAGAGCTTCGCGCTTATTGCTGGGACACGGATAAAACAGGAAAGACTTTAAACAAACCGCAGGGAAAAAACGACCACGCAATAGACGCTGTTCGTTATCACGAAATGGAAACGTTAGGCCTTAACAGCACACTTGGACAATACTTTATAAGATGAACGATTTACAAATAATGATCCAGGCGGTACAAATTTACATATACCAAAAAAAAGGCGTAAGGGTTCAAATTTACCTACGAAATATACATGACATTAATTTGCTTAAGCAAGCATACGATTACATACAAAAAAACCAGAACAACAAAACAGCAAATAATTAATTATAGATATATGAAGTTAGAAATAAACGTGCCTACAACTTTAAGTGAAATACCATTAAAAAGCTACCAAGAATTTTTAAAGGTACAGGAAGGAAGCAACGACGAAGAATTGATTGCGCAAAAAATGGTTCAAATATTCTGCGGCATACAATTAACAGATATTATTAAAATGAAGTTGTCAGACTTAAACGATTTAATTTTACATTTTAAAAACCTGTTTGAACAGAAGCCGAAATTTCAACCAACATTTAAAATTGGCGACCAAGAGTTCGGTTTTATAACTAGTTTAGAAGACATAACATACGGCGAATATGTAGATTTAGAAAACAATTTGTTGAAGTGGGAAACATACCACAAGGCCATGGCCGTAATGTATAGGCCTGTTAAGTTTAAGTTCAAAGATAAATACGAAATAATAGACTATAAAGTTATGCCAGAAATGCAGGACTTAATGAAATTTGCACCTTTGGACATAGCGATTAGTTCGTCTGTTTTTTTTTGGAATTTAGGAAGCGAATTATTAAACGCTACGATTACTTATTTGGAACGACAGACGGAGAACAATCCGAGTCTACAAACGAGTATAGCGAACGTACTCAATTTGCAAAACAGTGGGGTTGGTATCAGTCAATTTACGCACTCGCAAAAGGAGACATTACAAAGTTTGACGAAGTTACCAACTTTGGAGTTAATCAATGTCTCACCTATCTTACCTTTGAAAAACAAAAGCAAGAAATTGAACAACGAGAATTAAAAAAAATACATAAACGATGACAGGTTTCTATAATTTATTAGAAAAATTAAAAGCACACTTTGACGCGGACGCCATTGTTAATTCAGTTACGCAAGGAGACATTTTTAAAGTTGATTTAAGCAAGCAAACAATATTTCCTTTGCTGCACATTATGGTAAATAACTGCACGCTTAGCGAAAACACAACAACTTGGAATATTGTTTTGATAGCAATGGACGTTGTAGATATTTCTAAAAACGCACCGACAAATATTTTCCTAGGTAACGATAACGAAATTGACGTTCTTAATACTCAGCACGCAGTTTTAAACAGGGCGTACGAAATAATAAAACACGGAAGTTTAGCATACGATTTATTTATGGTTGAAGGAACGGCAAACTTAGAACCATTTACAGAACGTTTTGAAAATTACATGGCAGGGTGGACAATGACTTTTGACATAGTTACACCAAACGAAATGACAATCTGTTAAGCATGGAACAAAGCGAAGTACAAAAAGAACTTGAAAGGTTTAGAAATTACGTTATTGCGGAAGCAAGAAAAAACTTAACTAACGATAAAAAAAACCACACAAAATCACTTTGGAATAGTTTACAAGGAACTGTTAAGGCAATGCCGAATAGTTTTTATTTGGACTTTGAAATGGACTTACACGGAAGGTTCCAGGATCGCGGAGTAAAAGGTGTTGGTGGTGTTCGGGCAACAACTAGCAAGTTTAAAAAGACGAACAACAAGGGCAAAATGTGGAAGCAAAACGCACCGCAAAGTCCGTACAGTTTTAAGATAGGAAACAAACCAAGCGTAAAGCATTTTTTACAATGGAGTGCAACAAAAGGACTAAGTCCATACGCAGTTCGGGACAGCGTTTATCACCAAGGAATTAAACCAAGTTTGTTTTTTACGAAACCATTTGAAGCAGCGTTTAATAGATTGCCAGATGAACTTATTGAAAAGTTTGGTTTAGACGCTAAAAATTTATTTATGTACACACAATTTGCAAACGAAAAAATATAACAAATGGCAAACATATTTGCACGCTCACCTTACATTATTAGAATTGCACAAGCAGGACAAGTCGGTTCAAAGTTGGAAATTTTTTTAAGTGCAACAACTTTTTCTGGATCACCACAATACACATTAAGTAAACTTATACCTTCGCCAACAAACGTAGAAACACTTTACGACATAAGTCCATACATACGGGAATATATAAAGTTTTATTTATGTGCTGCAGGTGGAAACGCAGCCGTGCCAAATCCTGCAAATGAAAAAGTAAATGTACAGCTAAAACTTTATACAGACGACGGAACTACGGTATCACAAGTAGGAGCAACACAAGTTCATTTAGCGTTTGACGGCTATACATATTACGAAGACCTGTACAATTTTAATTTAGGTGATTACGGACTTGACGCAGGAAATTATTATTACAATCCGACAAGCGATCCAGGAAAAATACGGGTAACAGGCGGCGCAAGTTTTACAGCAAAGTATACTAGTTTTGCTACACCGCCTGCAATTACAAGTCTAGCGGTATCAAATTGGACTTATGATATTCCAAGAGTAAGAACAGCAAACGCATTAGTAGGAAACAAAGTAGAAATTTTAAACGCAGCGTTAGCAGTTCAAAGAACTTATTATTTTTACCCACAAGACGAGTGCAAATATACACCCGTGATTATTGACTTTGTAAACAAGTATGGAGCGTGGCAGCGTGAGTTCTTTTTTAAAGCAAGCACAGATAATTTTAGCGTTGAAAATACGGAGTATAATTTATTGCAGACTTCGCAATTTTTAAGCTCACCGTCAACTTTTTATAGTGGTTTAGAAGGACAAAGAAAAGTATTTAACACTAACGGAAAAAAAAGCGTTAAAGTAAATACAGGTTGGGTTAAAGAAACGTGGAGCGAAGTATTAAAACAAATTATGCTTAGTGAAAGAATTTTAATTAACAACAGGCCTGCAAAGATAAACACAAAAAACACGGAGTTATTTAAGAACATAAACACAAAACAAATAAATTATAGTCTAGATTTTGAGTTTGCATACGAAGTTATTAATTCAGTTATTTAATGAAAAGAGAAGTAGCAATTTATATTGAAACAGATGAAGCACAAGCGGAAAAAAATTATTCACGTTTAGAATTATTTAACGACGAAAAAATTAGCGTTAGTTCAACGATCCAGAATATTAGTGATATTTCAAAAATCTTTACTGATTTTTCACAGGGTTTTACCATTCCTTGTTCACCTACTAACAACGCTATCTTTAAACACTTTTATCAAAACGATGTTGATACTTTAGGAATAATTGATTACCAAAACCGATACAACGCATACATAGAAATTGATACGATTTTTTTTAGACGTGGTAAAATTCAGTTAGAAAAAGCAAATTTAAAAGACGGACAAGCAGATAGTTATTCAATTACATTTTATGGCGCAGGCGTAAGTTTAAAAGATTACTTTAATGAAGATAAATTAAGTCAATTAGACTACAGCACATTAGACCACGACTTTACAAACCAAGAAGTTTTTGACAGAGTAACAACAGATAGTTTAGTAACCGATTACGACGTGCGTTATCCATTAATTACTTCAAAAAGAGTTTGGCAATTCGGTTCAAGCGTTCCAATTTCACAAGGCGATTGTCCAGATTGGTTTACTTACCCTATTAACGATGAAAATAATATTGGTACAAGTACAGGTGAAATTAGTTACATGGAGTTATTTCCTGCGGTTAGGGTTGCAAGTATTTTTGAACTTATTGAAGCAAGATACGGAATAACATTTAACGGTTTATTTTTAGGTTCGGACTTTTTTAAAAAAGCGTTTTTGTGGTTTAAAAATAAAGACAAAGTTATTTTAAATGGCACGCCTGTTCCTGTAGATATTTCAAGCGCAACGTACAACGGTTTATATGTTTTTGACTTATTTGATTTAACAAACAATACATTTCATATACAGCAAATAACTAATTATTACGACAATACTTATACGCACACTTTACAAATTTTTTGCACGGGGTTAAACCCTCTGGATCCGTTTGATTTTTATGTTGATGTTTACAAAAACAATGTATACAGCCAATCATTTACTTACAATACTTTAATGCCGTACACAAACGCAACGCCACTTACGGATCCGTTCACGATTGACATTAACGGTGCAGACACAGCGCTTTTTTCTTTTAAAGTTAGGGGTTTGTCGCCTAACACAATAAAGTTAGATTTTAGATATACACAAAAAAAATTCTCGTCGACAGGATTTGTTGCAACAGGTCGGGCGTGGGGATTGTCTTCACAAGCAACGTCTGGGTTTACAAATTTGGCACAAATGGCACCCGATATGAAAATAAGTGACTTTGTTTCTGGAATGTGTAAAGAATTTAACATGACTGTTTATTCGTCAGCAAAGAACGTATTTACTTTTGACCCGTTACCCGTTTGGTATAGCAAAGGAATTACTAGAGACATAACGAAATACACAGACATTACAAGCATTGAAATTGCACGAATGAAGCTATACAAGTCCGTGGAGTTTAAGTACCAAGACAGCGAATGTTTCATGAATAAAGCATTTTTAGAAGACCCCGCAAATGTAGACGCTCACGGCTACGGAAATGTTAAAATAGGTTTCCTTTACGACGGTGGAGAATACAAAATTGACAGTCCATTTGAAAACTTATTACACAATAATTTTTTAAATAATTTACAAGTTGGTTATTGTCTTAATAAAGATTTTTCACCTTACATTCCTAAACCTTGTTTGTTGTATATGAATGAAATTACAACACTTCCTGCAGGCCAAAAAATATTTTTTTACCAAATGGGTAGCACAAGCAAATACGTTCCATTTGGCCAAGACACAAATATATTAAATTCACAAGGCGGGTTATTACCTGTAACATTAAATTTTGGTGAAGAAATATCTACTTATTATTTAACTAATAATTCTAACACACTATACAAAATTTATTATTCTAATTATTTACAAAATTTATACAACAAAAAAAATAGATTAGTAAAAGTAAAAACGATCCTACCTGTTTCTTTGCTTACAACATTAGAATTAAACGACAGGTTAGTTATAAGAGATAAACGTTACATGATTAACGAAATGCAAAGCGACTTGACAACAGGCGACGTTAACTTTACTTTGATTAGTGACTTTGAAGAAGTTAAACCAATAAAACTTATTTTTGCTCCAGTTGGAGTTGAAAGCGGACACAAAATGTCAATTTATTTTAGCAATGAAGTTACTGAAGTAAATGTAACTAAAAGCGCAAATGCTAGGGACGTTACTTTATCGAATACAAGATTTACCAAAGAAGATTTTTTAATAATTACAGTTCCACGAAGTCGAGAGAGAATAATTACAATAACTTTAATAAGCACTTACCAAAATGGAAACACGGACACAAGTTACATACTAATAAACCAAGAATGATAAACCAAATAATTCAAATGCTGTTGCTCAGCAACTTTTACGGTGAAAGTGAAAACATAGACATAGCAAAAGGTAAGTATAAATTTACCACAAGCATAAAAGAACAATTTAAACAAGCATTAAGAAAAAAATTAATAGAAAAAAAGTTAAACGATGTCTGAAAAAAAAGTAATTGAATTAGAAGTTAATAGTAATATAGGAACACTAAAACAACAACTAAAAGAAGCAAAAGCCGAAGTTCAAAGTTTAACACAAGAATTTGGCGCAACTTCCGTTGAGACTGCAAAAGCGGCACAGCACGCGGCAGATTTAAAACTAGAGATCCAGGAAGGTAATAAATTAATCAAAGCATTTGACCCGACAAAAAGTTTAGTTTCAGTTAACGGTGCATTAGGCGGCGTGCAAGAAAGTATTGGGTTAGTTGGTAATTCAATCGCATTAGTAGGAGTAGAAAGCGAAACGGCCGCGGCTGCAATGGAAAAAGTAGGTTTAGCAATGGAACTTACAAGTGGCATTTCAAGTATAGGTGAAAGCATTGCAAGTTTTAAAACGTTAGGTGCAGTAATAAAATCAACTTCAATATTTCAAGGCATTTACAATTTTGTACAAACAGGAAGTTTTAAAGCAACCGCACAAGCAACAACCGCAAAAGTAGCAGACACAGCCGCAACAGTAGTGCAAGGCGCGGCAGTTGTAGGAACAGGTGTGGCAATTAAAGGTGCGACAATGGCAACAAAAGCGTTTCGTGCAGCATTAATAACAACAGGAATTGGAGCCGTAATTGTTTTACTAATGTCGGCACTGGACGCCATGGGTATGTTTACAGGCGGTACAGAAGACGCCGAAGTTGCACAAAAGAATTTAGACGACGCGCTTGCTAAGACAAACGAAACAATAGAAAGGCAAAAAAACTTGTATGACGGAATAACTAAATCTATTGACCAACAAACAAAACGCTATGAAATAGACGCAATTAACGCAGGAAAAGGCGAAAAGGAAATAATAAAAATAAGAACTGAAGGAGCACAACGACGAATTGATTTGTACAAAACTGAAAATGCAGAAGCGGAAAAACTTTACATGAAATACTCAAAGTCGGGGTCAAATAAACAATTTGAAGCGGCAGAAAAAGCGTGGAAGGAATCAAACAATAAACTACAGGACGCACAATTAGATTTTGATTACGCGGAAGCCGAACGAAACAAGAAAAAAGACAAAGGTGATTCCGACAGGCACGAAAAAAACCACAAGGCAAAAGTTAAGACAAAAAAAGATAACAACAAAGAAGAAGTTGATTTGGAACAACAAAAAGCCGACAGGATAAAAGAGTTAAACGACAATTTGTTGGCCTATTATGACGCATTAGAAACAAACAGACAGTCAAGAATAACAAGTGAAAAAGAAAAAGAAGAACAAGAATTAGCAAATAAATACGATGCACTTTATTTATTAGCAGACAAAGCGGGTAAGTCAACAAAAGAGTTACAAGAACAACAAGGAAAAGACAGCGTAGAAATAACAAAAAAATACGCAGAATTAGACAGGATTGCAAAAGAAGAAGCAGACGCAAAAGAAAAAGAAAAAATTGCACAAGAAAAAGTATTTTTAGAAGAAATTACATTAAGTGAAGACGATTTAAAAAAACAAAAACTAGAAAATCAATACAAAGAAGACCAAGAAAAATACAAGGCCAACGCAGACATTTTAACAGCACTTAAAATTAAGTACGAAGCAGACGTAGAAAAAATTGACGCGGAAGCATTAGTAAAAAAACGTGAGTTAGAAAAGAAAAAAATTGACATGGGTATGCGCGCGTTGTCTGTTATAAATGACGCGATCCAGTTAGGTGCGGGTAAAAGTGAAAAGTCGCAACGCAAAGCGTTCAAAGCTCAAAAAGCGTTTAACTTAGCAACAGCGGTTGTAAATACTTACTTGGCGGTTACCGCAGCGTTAACAGCAGGTGGCAACCCGTTAAAATTAGCAAGCGGAACGCAGTTTATTGAAGCAGGAATTGCCGCGGCAACAGGTGCATTACAAATTTCTAAAATAGCAGCAACACAATTTGATAGTAGTAGTTTTTCAAAAGAAACAGGTGGTAATCCTGCAGACAAAGAAACAACAGCACCAACAATGTCAGCGCCACAATTTAATGTAGTTGGTCAAAGCGGAGTTAATCAACTTGCAACGTTAGGCCAACAACCAATCCAAGCGTACGTTGTTTCTGGACAAGTAACGTCACAACAGGCGCTTGACAGAAATAGATTAGAAAACGCAACATTAGGTGGTTAAAAGGTGGTTAAAAATGCAACAAACAAACAATAATTTAATTAATTAAATATGCGCATAGTAGAATTAATAATTGACGAAAAAGACGAAGCAAGCGGTATTGACGCAGTTTCAGTAGTTGAAAGTCCTGCAATCGAAAGTAATTTTTTAGCACTAAAAAAACACGAAGTAGAACTAAAAGAAGTTGACGCAGAAAAGCGTATACTTATGGGTGCAGCGCTTATACCTAACAAACAAATTTACCGCAAGAACGAAAAGAACGAAGAATATTACATTTATTTTTCCGAAGCCACAGTGCGCAAAGCAAGTGAATTGTTTTTTATGAACAGCAACCAAAACAACGCAACATTAGAACACAATCAAAAGTTAGAAGGAATGTCAGTTGTTGAAAGTTGGATTGTAGAAGGCGACCACGATAAGTCCATGAACTACGGTTTTAACTTTCCTAAAGGTACTTGGGTAATTTCAATGAAAGTAAACAACGACGAAATCTGGAACAAAGTAAAATTAGGCGAAGTAAAAGGATTTTCAATTGAAGGTTATTTTGCAGATAAATACGAAATGAGTTTTAAAAATATAGAAATGGAAGAAAAAGTAACGATTGACAAAATCAAAGAACTAATTACAAAAAGCGAATTACAAAGCAATAAAGTTAAATTAAATATTTTTAGTGACTTTCAAAAAGAATACGCTAACTTAATTTCAAATTACGCAAAAGGAGAAACAAAGTTAAAAGAAGTTATTAAAATTATTCAAGAAGCGTACAATTATTTAAATGCCGCAGAAAGTAGTGGTTTTAAGGCCATAAATTTAGTTAAAGAATTTGAAACTTTAACAAAAGAACTTGGAATAAATGCACCGCCAGACTTTGTTACTTCAAAGAAAAATTTAGAAATTGCACGAGAAAAAGTAGACGTAACAATGGAACGATACATTAGTATTTCAAAAGCACTTGTAAAAATTTAAATAAACAAAATAAAGCATACGTTGTTTTCGTGCGTTTTAACGTGTTTTAATAATCTGACATAAGATAATATGTTTTTAACGAGTACTGTGTACTAGAGTGTGGGTAAGGGTTAGGTGGTAGCTAAAAAACTAACAACAAAATGGATAATAAAAAGAAAAAAGACGCAGAAAAAAGTCGAACAAGTCCAAAAAACAGTCAACGTGGTTGTCTTTGTAAAGACGGAAAAACATATAATGTGAAATGTTGTGACGGAAGTTTACAAGCGCAAGGAATAGGAAATGTTTAATTTGAAAATACAACAAAACAAAAAAAACTAAATTATAATAATATGAACACACTACAAAAAGTTTACAACAAACTTGCAGAAGACAAAACTAAGTTAGCAAAACATAATGTAGAATTGTCCTTAATAGTTGAATTAATGGACATAGGTGATTATCTTAATTCAAAATCAAAAGAATTTGAAGAAACTATAAACGAAGTATTAAGATTACAAACTAAATCGTTAAGCGAAAAAAAAGAGTTGTTAGCACAATTCACCTATTATAAAAAAGTTTTAAGTGAAGTAGAAAAATCGTCAAAAGATTTGGGTGTAGATTGGAAAAGTACAGTCTATAAAAGTGATGTTGATAAAACAATAAAAAAAATTAACGACCTTATTTCAAAATCAGAAAAAAAATAAACAAACAAAACACAAATATGAAAACAAGCGTAATTAATCAAATTAAAACACTTTTAGGAATGGAAGTAAAATTGGAGACAATTAAACTAATTGACGGAATAACAATTTTTGAAGCCGACACTTTTGAAACAGACAAAGAAGTTTTTATTGTAACTGAAGACGAACAAAAAATACCTGTTCCAATCGGAGAATATGAATTAGAAGACGGACGTATTTTAGTTGTAGAAGTTGAAGGTATTATTTTAGAAGTAAAAGAAAAAGAAGAAGAAAAAGAAGAAGAAGTAAAAGACAAAGTTGATCCAGGAACAGAAGCTCCAGAAAAAGAAGTAGAAGCCGAAGCAATAGCTAGCGCAAAAAAGACTGTTGAAAGCATTGTTAAGGAAACATATTTTGCAGAAATAGAAAAATTAAAAGAAGAAAATAACGAGTTAAAATTAAAATTAGAAAACTTGTCGAAAGTTGAAGAAGTTACAACAGAAGTAACCGAACTTGCAGACGTTAAACCTATTTCTTTTAACCCAGAAAACACGAATGAAGTAGAACACATTCAATTTGCGTCAAAGAGACCGCGTACAATAATGGACTCAATTATAGAAAAACTAAACAATTAATTTAAACAATTTAAAAAATTTAAAAAATGCCAATAGGAACTAACCCCGTTATAACAAATTCAACGTATGCGGGAACATTTGCAGGTAAATACCTAGCAGCCGCTTTACTAAGCGCGCCAACATTAGAGAACGGTGGAGTAACAATTTTACCAAACGTTGCTTACAAGCAAGTATTACAAAAAGTAGCAACAGGCGACATTGTTGCAAATGCAACGTGTGACTTTACGCCTTCGGGAACAGTAACACTTACAGAACGAGTATTAACAACAGAAGAGTTCCAAGTGAACATTCAACTTTGCAAGGCCGATTTAGCACAAACTTGGCAGGTAGCAGAAATGGGTTATTCTTCTTTTACGTCTATGCCTAAGTCTTTTGCAGATTTTGTTATTGCACACGTTGCAGCAAAGGTAGCAGCTAAAATAGAAACTACAATCTGGAATGGCACTAACGCAACAGCGGGTGAATTTGCAGGTTTTAGAACTTTATTGCTTGCAGACGCAGACGTTATTGACGTAACTGCAGCAGCAATTACAACTACAAACGTAGTTGGCGAAATTGGAAAAGTTGTTGACGCTATTCCTGCAACACTTTACGGAAACGAAGGTTTACGTTTATATTTATCACAAGCAATTGTAAAAACTTATGTTCGTGCATTAGGCGGTTTCTCAGTTGCAGCAACAGCAAACGCAGGTGTTAACGCACAAGGAACACAGTGGTATACAAACGGATCACTTACATTTGACGGTATTCCTATCTTCATGGCCAACGGAATGAAATCTACGGACATGGTAGCAACAACAGTTGATAACCTTTACTTTGGTTGCGGTTTATTAAACGACAAAAACGTTGTTAAAGTTATAGACATGGCAGACATTGACGGATCACAAAATGTTCGTGTAGTTATGCGATATAATGGCGCTGTTCAACATGGAATTGGTGGTGACATAGTTCTTTATTCTTCTGGAGTATAACATTAAATAAAAAGCGTAAGTTTCGGCTTGCGCTTTACATTATAAACATAATAAAAAAAAAAGAAAATGGCTTGTGAAATAATAACGCACGGACGAAAAGAAGATTGTAATTCAAGTATAGGTGGCCTAAAAGCTATTTATGTAATTAACAATGGAACTATAAATTATACAGGAACAACTTACGGAGCATTAGCTACGGACGCAAGCGACCAAATCACTTTGTTAGCTTTAACGCCTGCAACTTCAACAATTTATAAGTTTGATTTAAAAGGCGCAAACACTTTTGACCAAACAATAACAAGTTCGCGTGAAAACGGAACTACATTTGTAGAACAAACTTTAGTTTTTACACTTAAAAGTTTAGACCATGTAACAACAAAGCAAATGAAATTATTAGCGTGGGGACGACCGCAAGTTGTAGTTCAAACAAATGCTAATAAATTCTTTTTAGCAGGTTTAGAAAACGGGTTAGACGTAACAACAGGTGTTATCGCTAACGGTTCAGCGTTTGGTGATTTTAACGGATACACTATGACTTTGGTAGGCATGGAGCCAATACCTGCAAACCACATTGCAGTTGCTGCACCTTACGACGACACAAAGATTAAATTAGCAATCGGTCCTGCGTGTACAATTCTAAATGTTTAAAAATTAAAAAAATTATTTTTAAAGCCGTTCGAAATGTTCGGCTTTTTTTTTGTCAAAAAAAGAACAAAAACACGAATATTTAATTATTAATGTATGATAGTCCTAACGCCTTCTACAGCACCGCAAACGTTTAGTTGCATACCGCGTGATAACACGTTTAACGTTATGGAATTAACAGACGACCAAACAAACATAACGGTAGCGGTTGCAATTACTTCAAGTACGGTTGGAGCATACATAAACACGATTACAGCAACTTTTGGTTTAATAGAAGGACATTTTTACAATTTAGTTTTACGAGTAGGCACAAACATAATTTTTAAGGATCGTGTTTTTTGCACGGCGCAGCCAATAGTTACGTTTTCTGTAAACAACAATCAATACGTTTCTAATACAACAACAAACGACTTTATAGTTTATGAATAATTTACACGTACTTAATTTGTCCGCTTACACTTCACCTGTTATTTCGGAAACAAACCGCGAAAATTGGGTTGACTTTTTAACCGAAGAAGGAGCGCAATACTTTCAATTCTTAATTGAACGATACAGCAATTCAACCACAAACAACGCTATTATAAACAACGTAGCGCGATTAATTTACGGAAAAGGTTTAAGTGCATTAGACGCAAATAAAAAGCCAAACGAATACGCTCAAATGATGTCTTTGTTTCACAAAGAAGACGTGCGTAAAATGATCCTGGATCGTAAAATGTTCGGTCAATTTGCTATACAAGTACACTATAACGCAAAGCACGACAAAATTATTAAATCGTATCACATTCCTGTTAATCTTTTGCGCGCGGAAAAATGCGACAAAGACGGAAACATAGCAGGATATTATTACAGCGACAATTGGGACGATACAAAAATGTATGCACCAATACGTTATTCAAGTTTTGGTTTTTCAAAAGACAAAGTAGAAATTTTATTTTCTAAACCGTATTCGGTTGGCATGAAGTACTACGCATACCCAGATTACCAAGGTGCGTTACCTTACACGCTGTTAGAAGAAGAAATTGCAGATTATTTAATAAACGAAGTTTTAAATGGTTTTGCAGGCACTAAAATTGTAAACTTTAACAACGGATTGCCACCCGAAGAACAACAGGAAATTATATCGAATAAAGTATTAAGTAAACTAACAGGATCCAGGGGACAAAAAGTTATTGTTGCATTTAATAGCAACGTAGAAAACAAAACCACAATAGACGATATACCATTAAACGACGCGCCGCAGCACTATACTTATTTAAGCGAAGAATGTTTAAGAAAAATAATGTTAGGCCACAACATAACAAGTCCGCTTTTATTTGGCGTAGCTTCAACAAATGGTTTTTCAAGTAACGCGGACGAGTTAAAAAATTCAAGTATACTTTTTGACAACATGGTTATACGACCATTTCAAGAAGAACTATTAGACGCATTTGACAGCATACTAGGTTTTAACGGCATTGCTTTAAAGTTATTTTTTAAGACTTTGCAGCCACTAGAATTTGCAGACTTGGAAAACACGCAGAACGAAGAACAAGTTGCCGAAGAAACAGGCACGGAACTTAGCGCGCAAACAAACCCGTTAATTGAATTAGGCGAACAACCGCAAGAAAATTGGTTATTAATAGACGAAAAAGAAGTAGACTACGACACAGACGAAGAAGAAAACAAACTGTTAAGCAAAGAACCAAAACAAAGTTTATTATCTAAAATTATCAACTTAGTTTCAACAGGGGACGCAACTCCAAACAAAACAAGTGAACAAGACGAAACTATAGACGATATTAAATTTGTAGTTCGGTATAAATATGTAGGCGCGGTTAAAGATGAAACTAGAGAATTTTGTCGCGAAATGATTAAGGCCAACAAATTGTATAGAAAAGAAGATATTGAAGCAATGAAGAACGTAGCGGTAAATAAAGGTTGGGGTCCTAAGGGCGCGGCAACGTACGACATATTTTTATACAAGGGTGGTGGCAACTGTTACCACCGTTGGAATAAACAAGTCTACGCGGTTTTGTCTGGCACAGCGTTAGATTTACCAAACCAACGACAAATTGCGCAAAGAAAAGCAGAAGCGTATGGGTATAAAATAACTAACAATTCATTAGTTGCAAAGCGACCTGTTGAAATGCCAAACTTTGGTTTTTTACCAAGTAACCCACAACCACCAAGAACAATAACACGATAATGGCCGAAGCACTTTTAATCACAAGACAGGATATTGTAAAATTTACTTCGTTGAACGGTAACGTAGACGTAGATAATTTTATTCAGTATATAAAAATTGCACAAGATACAGACCTGCAAAATTATACAGGCACTAAATTGCTTGACAAAATAAAAGCGGACATTATAGCAGGAACATTAACAGGAAATTATTTAACGCTTACAACCGTTTATTTAAAGCCAATGTTAATACACTTGGCCATGAAGTTTTATTTGCCGTTTGCTGCGTACACAATTTCAAATAAAGGAGTATATAAACACAATTCGGAAAACAGCACAAACGTAGAAAAAAACGAAATAGATTTTTTAGTTGAAAAAGAAACGCAAATTGCTCAGCATTACACGGAACGTTTTATTAATTATATTAGTTACAATAATAATCTTTTTCCAGAATATAACACAAATTCAAACGGCGATATGTTTCCCGATACAAATAATAATTTTACAGGTTGGTATATATGAAAAAAAATTACAAGCCAAAAGAAGTCAACATTGTTAAGTTAAAAACTTATTTAAAGAAAATAGAAAATGGCAAATAGTAACGGGTGGGGTGACGGAGCTTCTAACAACACAATTGGTTGGGGTCAAGCCGCAAACAATTTAATAGGTTGGGGAAAATCGCACTTTTTATCGTGGGCAGGTTTAACAGATATTGTAGGAACAGCAACACCGCCTGCGCCTTCATTTGATCCAGACGCACAAGCATTTATTACAGCAACTGCAATAACTGACACAACGCAACAAAACGCTATTGATGCTTTAGTAATTGGATTAAAAACCGACTTACTTTGGAATAAAATGTTAGCGGTTTACCCATTTGTTGGTGGTACTGCGACAACTTGTAAATTTAATTTAAAAAACCCCGTTGATACTGATTTAGGACATAGACTAACTTTTTTTGGTGGTTGGACTTTTTCAAACAATGGAATACAAGGTAACGGAACAAATACCTACGCAAATACTTATTTGTTACCTTCTTCACATTGGAATTTAGGCAATAGTTCAATTTCGCACTATTCAAGGACAAATAGTGTTGATGCGGGAACACCTTACGGAACAAAAGCGGGTGGCTTTTCCGCTTCAGTATATATTAGTTTAAATACTCCTAGCACTACTTTATTTCATAACTCAAATAGTGGAGTAACGATACCTACACCAACAACAACCGCTTTAAATTTAATTCAAAGTAAAGTTACAACAAGTAATACAATAGTTGCTTTAAATGGAACTGCGACAAGTTATCCAAACGCAGAAGTTACGTTGTCTAACCACCCAATTTATATAGGCGCAAGAAATAATAATAATATTTTAGTAGATTTATATTATTCAAGACAAATAGCATTTTCACACATTGGAGTTGGTTTAACAACCGCAGAATGTACTTTGCTTTATAATAGAATTCAAACATTTCAAACAACATTAGGTAGAGCAAATCCATGAAGCAAGTAGCAAAAATAACCGAAGAAGAAAAAGACAAATTAATAGGTCGTCAATTTATGACTGATGTATATTTTAACCCTATCCAAGATTTAAATGGCGATTGGGTAATTTCAAGTGAAGAAATAGACCAAAGCGAAGACAAAGAAATAATATCTTTTAAAGATTTAAGATTAAATATACACACGGCAAAAATAGAACAAATAGACGAAATAGACGAACTACCAAATTTAGAACCACCAAAAGAAGAACCACCAAAGGACATAATACCACCAAAAAAATAGAAAATGAAAAGTAATTATTTAGCAGGTTTATATTTTATAGCAGGGTTTTTAACTTCGTTTTCTTTAATTTGTCAAGGCACAGAACTTTACATTAATTTTGCTGGATTAACATTATTTTTTTACTTAACATTTAGCTTAACAGAAGCACTTGAAGATTTAGGATTATGAAACTACAACTTTATTTATTACTTTATTCAATTAAAAATTCAGCGTTGAAATTATTAACTATTATTTTTTCTTTTTTTCTACCAATTTCTGGTATACTTGGACTTTTATTTGCGTTAATTTTAGCGGACACAGCGACGGGTATCTGGAAAGCAAAACACTTAAAACAGGATATAACGTCACGCAAACTTTCGTCAATAATTTCTAAATTGTTGCTTTACGAATTAACAGTTATACTATTTTATTTAATAGATTATTTTATTTTAAACGATATAATTTTAACCGTGTTTTCAGTTCCGTTAATGTTGACAAAAGTTTTAGCTTTAGTTTTGGCTTCAATAGAAATAATGTCTATTTCGGAAAATTGGCGCATTGTAAAAGGCGTAAATTTATGGCAAAGTGCAAAATTACTTTTTACGCGGGCAATAGATATTAAGAACGACATAAACAAACTAAGATGAATTTAAGCGCACACGTTACCCTGCAAGAATTTCAAAGCTCACCAACAGCAACAACGCACGGAATAAATAATCAAATGAGTGAGTCGCAAATTGCGTCCGCAAAACTTTTGTGTGAAAATGTATTCGAACCTTTGCGAATTCACTTAAACACACCGATTAAAATTAGTTCGGGTTTTCGCAGCATACAATTAAATAAAATGATAGGCGGTTCAAAAACTTCACAACATACAAAAGGCGAAGCAATGGACATAAAAATTAACGCTACAGGTTTTCACTTTATTAAAGATAAATTAAACTTTGACCAACTTATTTGGGAATTCGGAAACGATGAACAACCGTCCTGGATCCACGTAAGTTATAGTTCAAGAAATCGTAAACAAGTTTTAAAAGCAACCAAAAAAAATGGCAAAACTATTTATTCTAATTACTAGTATTTTTCTTTGTTCCTGTTCAGCACAATACCATTTAAACAAAGCAATTAAGAAGGGTTACAAGTGCGAAGACACAGCAGATACTTTGACAATTACAAAATTAGATAGCGTTTTAATTACTAAGTTTGACACGACTTACTACGAAACTTTTTTAACAACTTTTGATACTGTTGTTCAATGGAAAACCGAGTATGTACCAAAAACGCGTTTAGACAAAAGGATTGAATACCGTATAAAGATTAAGACAATTTACAAAGACAGGATTGTTGAAAAAGCAAAAGCGCGCGCCGAAGGACAAAAAGCTAAAACCGAAGTTAAAAAAAACAGGCCAAAAGGAAACTTAAATCTTTTATTTGTAGGCGTTGGCATAGGTTTATTACTTTCATTTCTTTGGAAGTATGCAAAACAAGCAATAATATAAATTTTTATGAAAAACACAAGCGCAAGGTTTCGACTTAAACAGGACGAAATCCAAATTTTAATGCAGTATCGTGGAATAAAAAACGCAACGGACGACGCTGGAGTAGACGACAAAGACGTAAAGCACGGGTGGCTGAAAACAAAAGACGCTTCACTTTTCTTTAAAAACCCAAATTTTAAGGTTGAAGAACTAAACGCGATCCAGGAAATAAAAAACCAATGTATAAAAGAAGTTAAAGAATATGCGCCTAAATACCCAAGTATAAAAACTATAAAAAGCACGGACGCGCATTTGCTAGTAATTGATATTGCAGACCTGCACATTGGAAAATTAGCAACAGCATTTGAAACAGGCGAAGAATATAACAGCCAAATAGCCGTAAAACGCGCAAAAGACGGCTTACAAGGCATTTTAAACAAATCAAAGGGTTTTGATATAGACAAAGTTTTATTCGTTGCAGGAAACGACATTTTACATACAGATAATACTAGGCGAACAACAACAGGTGGAACGCCGCAGGATACGGACGGTATGTGGTATGATAACTTTATAATGGCGAAGAACTTATACATTGATTTATTAGAACAGTTACTAAGTTTTGCGGAAGTGGAAGTAGTTTACAATCCTTCAAACCACGATTTTACGCACGGCTTTTTTTTAATGCAATTAATTGAAGCGCACTTTGCTAAATCAACAATCAAATTTAATGTTAATTTGCTGCACAGAAAAGCATTTAAGTACGGAAAAAATTTAATAGGAACAACGCATGGCGACGGTGCGAAAATAGAACAATTACCTTTATTGCTTGCGACTGAGTTTCCAGTTCTTTGGAGCGAAACAAAGCATAGATACATTTATTCTCACCACGTTCACCATAAGCAAAGTAAAGATTTCGTGGGTTGCACGTTTGAAACTTTGCGCAGTCCTTCGGGTTCAGACAGTTGGCACAAAAAAAATGGGTATTGTGGAGTTCCACGCGCGGTTGAAGGATACGTCCACCACAAAGAGTTTGGACAAATTGCTAGGTTAACGCATATTTTTTAGTATCTTTACAATTCATAGTTAGTTGTAAAAGGCGGTTGTTTCACGATAACCGTCTTTTTTTATGTAAAAAATTGTTACAATAAACGGCCTGGATCCGATTAGTTAAAACTTTAAGTGCAATTTATGTGATTTTTTACAAGTTTCGTCAATAATTCAAAGCTCAGACTTTAAATTTACATTCTAAATCTTAAGCATAACTTTACATTTGTCTAGTTTATTAAGCAAAAAACTTGACATTTATACGGTTATAACCTTAATAATAGCAAAGGTTTTAAGGTTATAACCTGTGTATTATTTTATTTTCCCTAAATTATTATAATATTTAGCGAATGTTTCCGCTTATTATAGTACAAAATCATGTAAAATTTACCCTTGTTTCTTTACATGACAAGCTATGCGTGTAAAATTTACCCTTGTTTGTTATTTAGAACGATTATAAACTGCGCTATTTTTAAAAATAATTGTTAAAAAGAGTTGTAGTTATCAAAATAGTATTTATATTTGCATATAATTATTAACGAACCTTTAAAAAACTAACAAAATGAAAACAGAATTTAGCAAAGTACTTGACTTTTTAGAAGTACAACAACAGGAAAACAAATACAGTGAAAACCAACTGCATTTAATTATTCAGACCTTATGTATATTTTTAGACGACGAGCAATTGCATGAAGTAGAACGTTTATTTAACCAATTTAAAAAATAGAAACCATGAACATGAGTTATTGCAGATTTCAAAACACATTATCAGACTTAAAAGATTGTTTTGATAATTTACCAAACGGAGACCTTTCAAGAGACGAAGCTAACGCATTTGTAGATTTAGTATTGCTTGCAAAAGAAATTGCAGCACAATACGAAGATTACAACGAAGATGAATTAAAAGATTTAGCAGCAGAAAATTAATAATTCAAAAACTAAACAAAAATGTATAAAATTATATCAATAAGCAAATACGGAAAAGAAGAAGTTGACAGTGCTGAAACAATGGCCGAAGCACTTTACTTAGCACAAGAATACCGTCTGGCATTTGGCCGCGGTTACGAAATCACAATAAAAAAACAAAAATAAACAATTTAAAAAATAGAAACCATGAACTTTATACAAAGAAAATACTTTAAAAATTTACATGTTATAGGAAACTTTATTTATTCTTATAATACAAAGGTTGCAAAAATTAATTGGATCCAGGAAAAAGTTGTTTTACTTGGTTATTGGAGCGCAACAACTACTAAACATATAAACTATGTTGCAAAAGAACTTAAATTTTTAATTTCCCTAGACACAACAAAAGATTTTAGAATAGAATACCAAGACAAAGACCAAAACGAATTGTTTGTAAGTATAGTTAACGCCGTTGACCTGCAAGACGCAACTACCTACGCAAACAAATTAATGGCAGAAACCAAACTAAATGATTTATTCACATTTGTAATAACTGAACTATGAAAAACTTAATTGATTACTTTACTCCAAGAACAAAAGAGCACAAAGACTTTTTATTATGCTTTTTAAGCGCTTTAACAGTTTTTTTTATACTAGCTAATATGTTCTATTGTTTAATGTATTTAAAAGCGCTGTAAGATGGAAAATAGAAATTTAGAATTTTGGAAAAAAGGTTGGGAATTAACCTATGAATTTACAGGTTGGACTTATTCAATAGCAGGAACTTGGGAATTTAACGATTACGATGAAGTTAGCGAATACGCATTTATTGAACTTGACGTTGAAATTTCGCAGAAGTGGGAAACAGAAACAGATGACAATTTACAACCGCACGTTTTAGGTGTTCGTATTTTAGAAGATTTACGTTTAGAAATGCAGGAAGCAATAAACAGCGCCCTTCAGCATTACAACTTTTGGGAATGGAAAACGAGCAATGACGATAGTAATTATAATTTTTACCACGAACTATGAACACAGGAACGATATACGACCAATTAGATTGGTGGCAGCGACAGTGGCGTGGGTCTTTTGACTTAATGTTATACCTTGAAATTTGCAGAATTAAAAAAAACGAAAATCAAAAATTTAAACCTATGAAAAGATACAAAGCAACTTTTAAAACTTGGGCCTACGTTGGCGCACCCATGAAGTTGGAAACACGAATTGTTGAAGCGTACGACTTTCAACATGTTAAAAACTTGATCCAGAAAAACGACGATATTATAATTGAAATTAAACAAATAGAAAAATGATTGAACTAGTTAAACAAATTATAGAACAAGACGGGTTAAATATAAAAAACCGCAAGCGTGAAATTGTACACCGAAGAATTTATTTATTTCATGCGCTAAGAAAAGACGGCTACACATTAAAAAGAATAGGTGACTTATTTGGTTTAAACCACGCAACAATTTTACACGGCCTAAGAACTTACAAGAACTTAAGTGAAGTAAACGACAAGCAATTAAAAAATGATACAGAATACTACGAACTTCTTTTAAATTTGCACCTACCAATAAGTATTGAATACAATTTAAGAAACGAAATAAAAGCCGCAAAAAATTTAACAGACTTACGAATGATCCAGGAACGAATTTTTAATAACTTTTACTAATGGCCGAAGAAAAAAAAGGGTTTTTACTGTACAGTGATGTTTTGCATACGGTAGAAAAATTAACAAACGAACAAGCAGGAAAGTTGTTTAAGCATATTTTAAAATATGTAAATGATTTAAACCCAGAATGCGAAGACTTAATAACGGAAATAGCATTTGAACCAATTAAACAAAGTTTAAAACGCGACTTGTTAAAATGGGACGATAAAAAGCAAAAAAGAAGCGAAGCAGGAAAAGTGGGTGCTAACAAACGGTGGCAAAGTATGGCAAACGATAGCAAACGCATTAAACCAATAGCAAACATAGCTGTAAGTGGTAATGTTAATGATAATGTAATAAGTATATATATGTCTTTTGACCACTTGTCAATTTCAAATGAAGAAGCTAATAAATTATTTAAAAGTTATTCAAAAAGACAGGTAGACGACATTCTTAACGAAATAAAAAATTATGCGGGGAATAATAAATACAAAAGTTTATACTTTACCGCAAAAAAGTGGTTAGAAAAAAACGAAAAAAAAGTAGAAGTTTCACCCGAAGAAATAAAAGCTCGAATTTATGGACTTATTAAATAGTAAAGGATCCGCAGTAGAGTACTTGTTAAACTACAGGGACGGTAAAATAAAGCATGGGTTAGAACTTGGAAATGGCCTTGACGAGTATTTAAAATTTAAACGCAAGCAAGTAAATATAATTTTAGGCCACGACAACGTAGGAAAAACTTATTTTATAAATTGGTATTTTTTAGCGCTTGCTTTAAAGCACGAATTAAAGTTTATAATCTGGAGCGGTGAAAATCAACACGGACAAATTTTGCGCGACTTAGTGCAAATGTACGCAGGAATAAATTTTAAACAATTAACGCATGAAGAAATAAGAAATTATACCGCTTACCTAGAACAATATTTTACTTTTGTTAAAAATGACCGTTTGTATAAACCCGACGAACTTTTTAAAGTCTTTGAAGATAGCGAAGCGGACGTTGCGCTAATTGACCCCTTTACAGGTTTAGACCGCAACATGACTTACGAAGGAAACTACAATTTTATGAACGCAGCAAGACAGTTTGTAAATAAAACAGGAATGACAATTTACATAAATACTCACCCAAATACTGAAAGCGGTAGAAGTTCAAATATTTATAGTGAAGGAGAATTTAAGGGACATTTAAAAAGTCCGCTAAAAGACGGAGTTGAAGGTGGAAAAGCATTTACTAACAGGTGTGACGATATGATTATTATACACAGATTAATAAAACACGATACTATGAAATACGTTACTTGGGTTTCAACTGAAAAAATTAAAGACATAGACACAGGCGGAAAACATACAGGACTAAACGATCCAGTATACTGCGAATATAATTACGGGCTAGGGTTTAAAATTTACGGAAAAGACGTTATTGCAGAATTTAGACCAAAAAATAGTATTAACTTAATGCCGTTTTAAAATGGAACTTGACTTACTTAGCAGCAAAATTAACTTAAATCATACTTGTTTAAAATTACAGGTTAGCATTGAAGACATAAAAGCAAAAAACCCGCACCGAACAGATTTAATAAATTCAATGGAGCAAAGTTTACACGAAATAAAAAAAGCAATGTTAGTTTACGAGCGCTTAGAAAAAGAATTTAGAGTTACTAGACAAATTAATTTTGACCTTCAACACATAAATTTAGAGTTAAAACAAGACGTAAAAGACTTAAAAAAAATAATAGAATTTAACAACTTAGAACTATGAATGTATTAAGTTTATTTAACGGAATGAATACAGGAAGACAAGCGCTTGAAAACGTAGGAATAAAAGTAAATAAGTATTATTCAAGTGAAATAAAAAAGCACGCAATAGAAATAACACAGCACCATTTTCCAGACACAATACAAGTTGGAGACGTTACAAAGTGGAAGGATTGGGACATTGAGTGGAAAACTATTAATTTAATTTTATCTGGATCACCATGTCAAGATTTAAGCGCTGCAGGAAAACGAAAAGGTATAAACGGAAGTAGAAGTAGTTTGTTTTTTGTGTTTGTAGAAATTTTAGAACATATAAAAAACCTTAACCCAAAAGTTTTATTTTTACAAGAAAATGTTGGAAGCGCTACAAAGCTAGACGTAGGTATTATGTCTAGAGCTTTACAAATTTACCCCGTGCGTATAAATTCAAAATTACTAACCGCACAAAAAAGAGACCGCTATTATTGGAGCAACATAAAAACAACAAAAACTATGTTTGATATTGTAACTGACATACCGCAGCCAAAAGACAAATGTATTAATTTAAAAGATATTATATTAAATTGCACAAAACAAAAAAATATTTATTTAACCGATATACAATTAAAAAGGGGAATTAATAAACACAAGTCACAAACGTATCATACAGGTATTAAAATGGGTTCTGTTAATTTTCCAACAGATTTAAACGGAAAAGCAAAAACATTAACATTACTTTCAGTTACAGGTTCAAGGGAAACAAATCACGTTGAAGACATTAACGGAATAAGAGTATTAAACAAAATTGAAATGTGCCGATTACAAGGTTTTCCAGATAATTATTGTGATATTTTAACGCATAATAAAGCAGTAAATTTACTTGGTGACAGTTGGACATTACCAGTTATTGAACACATATTTAGTTTTATAGAACGATGAACACACGAACAAAAAAATGTTTTAACTGCAAAGAAGAATATACACCCTTCAACACTCTGCAAAAGTTTTGTTTAAACTACGAATGTATAAAAAAAATGATCCAGGACCAAAAACTAAAAGAGTGGAATAAAAAGAAAAAAAAGATAGTTGAAGAATTAAAAACAGCAAG
>Ga0209596_1000611_pt1 | contig 32912 bp, 22 predicted proteins | sample M_130807_MF_Meta_FD_187314 | JGI IMG/M metagenome (GOLD analysis project Ga0209596, IMG submission 187314) | Freshwater microbial communities from Lake Montjoie, Canada to study carbon cycling - M_130807_MF_MetaG (SPAdes) (version 2) | ecosystem: Environmental > Aquatic > Freshwater > Lake... | reverse complement strand
GAGTTCGAGCATGGTGAATTCGGGGTTGTGCTTGGGGCTGATGCCTTCATTGCGGAACACTCTGCCGATTTCATACACCTTCTCGATACCGCCAACTAGAAGTCTTTTTAGATGCAGCTCTAAAGCAATGCGAAGGTAAAGCTGGAGATCTAAGGTATTGTGATGGGTGATGAAAGGCCGTGCTGCAGCGCCGCCCGCAATGTTATGTAGCGTGGGCGTTTCCACTTCCCAAAAGCCTGAATCATCAAGATGGCGTCTGATCGTTCGCACCATAAGAATTCGCTCTCGGGTGCGCTTTAAAGTTTCGGGTGTGTAGGTTAAATCCAAGTAACGATGGCGTAAACGGAATTCGATATCTTGCATCCCTTGGTATTTATCTGGGTGAGGCAGAAGCGATTTACCTAAGAAAGTGATCTTGGTTGCGAAGACAGTCAGCTCGCCTGTTTTTGTTTTGCCATACGAACCATCGATACCTAGAAGGTCGCCAAGGTCGATGTGCTTTGCAATATCCCAACCCAGTTCGCCTACTTGTTTCTTGCCTATCATTACTTGAACTTGGCCAGTCCAGTCACGCAGATCGATGAAGTAAACATTGCCCATGCCCCTGCGTAGGACGATTCTTCCTGCCAGTCTGGTTTGAACTGGGTTTTCTGGATCGACGGGTAACTCGCGTACTTGCGCTATGGGAATATGATTATCGAAGCGCTGGCCCCAAGGGTCGACACCTAAGGCGGTCAGGGCTTTTACTTTTTCAGTTCGAACGCTTTCAAGGCTTTCAATTGGTTCTGTCACAACAATTCATCCATTTCACTATGGAACAATGGCAGACAATAGTCTGTGGTCCATGATTTTTATGACCTGCCGGTGCGTGGATCATCTCACGCCTTGTCGCAAAACCCGATCAGGCCTACACTTTCGACTTCTAAAGCATACCCAGAACCGCTAGAACCGTACTAGATCGATCTTGGAGAAAAGCCTTTTGTGGCTTCTAACCACAATAAAAATCTTCTTAAAACAGCTACTTGCTTCTAAGCCTATCTTGACTTATCTTGCTGTATTGCTTGTTTTTACGAAAAAAGAGAGGTTTAGATGAAACTTGTAGAATCCACTTGGGAAGATGTCCATAACCTTGATAAAAACACCCCTATTGTCATTCCCATTGCTGCAATCGAGCAGCACGGTAGACACTTGCCCGTTTCTGTGGATTCCATGCTATGTGGCGAAGTTATACGCAGGGTTTCTGATACCCTTCATGGCAAAGTTTTATTTGCCCCTCTTACTTGGTTTGGTAATTCTCATCATCACATGGATTTCGCAGGTACTCTCTCAGCGAACCCCAGGCTTTATCTCGATATGCTTAACAACCTCGCAGATAATTTCATCGATCATGGTTTTAAACGCATTGTGTTCATCAATGGTCATGGCGGAAATATCTATCCGGGCAAGCAAGCTACCTTTGAACTCAGGCAGAAATACAGGCATCGTTCTGATCTTCTTCTTTTGTTCAGCACCTATTGGGATTTAAGCTCTGCGCCACAGGTTGAGCTTAAGGATTTCGTGCAGAAAAAAATGGGGCACGCATGCGAGTGGGAAACTTCGATGATGATGAAGCTTGCTCCCAATCTTGTTAAAGGCAATGTTTTAGACCTTAAGAAAGTGGAGTTTGGATTTGCGTTTGAACCCGCTTATCGGGGTTGGATTACCAAGGATCGCACCGAGCCTGGTCACATTGGCGACCCAAAACATGCCACTGCAGAAAAAGGTGAGATCCTCTTTTCTACTTTTGCAAAAGATGCAGCCGCCTTTTTGGAGAAAGTCATCGCTTGGGATGGCAAATCTTGGTTTTAGTTGAAGGGGCTTTGAAACCGCAGCATTTACTTTACTTTGCTGGTTGTCTTCGCATGGGAACTTCCCAAAGGCGAAATCCAATGTCTGTACCTTCCTTAACGGATAGAGAATATGAATTGTCGATTAGCCCATTATTATCTTGAAGATCAGGGCCAACGGAATAAATAACCAAGCCTCCTAGGATTGTGCCTACCAGCAAAGGTTCACCGTTAAAAGGGTCTGTAGGAAGTTTAGCAAGGTACTCAGGAACCAACTCCTCTAGTTTGCGGGGCCATTTGCCATTGGTTATTCGGTAACGCTCCATTGCCAAGCCCGTAATCGCGCAATTCAATGAGGCTAAATTTCGATTGGTGTAAATCCACATATTTTTTGGATCACCTGTGAGTAGCTTTCGTAAATTTGGTTTCTCATTTAATTTCAAGGTTAATTCTGTGGCTATTTTTTTTTGATCTTGGATAGGAAGATTGGCGATCGCAACCAAAGAATTACTGTATTTCAACAACCAAGATAAAATATTTGGTTCCTCGAGAACTAGTTTTGTTGCGGTTGCTTCATCAGCTTTCAAATCGAGATCTTTTTGCAAAGTTTTAATGATGTCTTTGTCTTTTTTTAGTGCTGAAAGTATGGCGTAGTTCACCGCCCGATTAGCTTTTGCGATGTACAAAAACATAGGAAAACTTGCTTCATTTTCCACGAGTGATTGGAATTGGGAGAGGGAATCTTTAGAAGGTTCCCCAAGGGCAATGGTTCGCTCCAGCATTCGAATGCTTTGAGCGCAAATTTCTATTTGAACCCCAAAAGAAATAATAAAAGGAATCTCTCTAATGGAACGAGCAATATTGAAAATCGCCTGGGTTGATTCCATTGCCTGTTGAGATTTACCATCTTGTGCTTCAATAAACGCATCCATTGCTAACAATTCTGCAACTGGGCGAGTCGTATCAAGGGGCGTTAGAATAGTGTTTGCGATATTAGGCGCATAAGTAATTTCAAAACGGCCTTCAGGTAATTTAGCCACCTTTTTTGCTTCATCAAGGGAGGGCTGAAAAGCACCCAAGGTGGTTTTAATTAAGTTGATTGATGGCGGAGTTAACAATTGTTGTGGAGAAGATTTGATGGCCGCTATATCTGGAAGCTTCCCCAATTCCCACAAAGGTTTTCTTTGTTCAAAATTACCAAGCAACTTATAACTTTCACTAATAACTAAAGCGGAGTTTTCCTCTGGTGTGAGAACTTTGCGTTTGGCTTCAAGTTCTTCAATTCTCCAGCCTGGTTCTTTCTGATCCAGTTCAGCAATGATTTTTTCGAGTTCTGGATCTGATGCATTTGCAGCTTGGTTTTTAGTTGATTCAGTTTGATCAAGTTCGGTGTTCAGTTGGCCATCCGCATCTGCCGGTTGATTTTTAATTTGATTTTTAGCAATAAACCAAAGGGTGCCACCACCGCCAACCAAAACAATACATGTGAATATAACTCCAAGAAAGTAAGAGATTGCAGGGATCATTGCCGGGCTTTTTGGTTTGTTAATGTTTTGCATTTGCATCTTTTTTTTGTGTGCCATTCGCAGGCGTGCAATTTCGTTGTTTTTTTCAGATTCTGTCTGCTTGATAGGTTCATCTGGTTCGGGTTCCACATCAACCGGTTCTTCATTTTCTATTTTAACTTTGGGTTTTTCCCCTAAAACGAAAACACCCTGACAGTTCTTGCAGCGGATTTTCTTCCCGAGTAGATTTTCCCCAACCTGATAAATATTGGCACAGGTTGGGCATACTGCTTTAATACTCATAAATTAGTTACCATTAAGAGTCGCAAAAAAGTTTAAAAACACTTAAAAACCATAATGTTATTGTAAGATTTAAACTTGCAGGGTGTTGAGAAATCTTTGTTGTGGTTCGGGTATGATGTTTTATCAAGGAACTAGGACGAGTCTTGGAGAGTTGTTTATTCCTACAGCAAGGTCTGCCATAGCAAGGTGAATATCTGCGAGTGGCCTAGATTCAACCAAGACTTTGGCTTTGCCTAGATGATGATATTCCACAACTTCTTTCAGGGTGGAAATCGGCCCGACATGCGAACCCAGAATACGAATTCCCCGGGTGACCAGTTCAAACCAAGGCAATGACAATTCTTTATGCTTTCCCAATCCCACTAAAGCAAGAGTGCCGCCATTCTTTAATGCATTTATTGAATCGGTAACCGCTCTTGGGTCTGCAGCAAAGACCGCAGCAGCATCAATTAAAGGTTTAGAATTAAGGGAGAGCCATTCTTCTGGTGAATAAGTTTCTGCGCCTAAAAGTTTGGCTTGCTCAATGCGAATTGCAGAGGGATCGATTGCAATGATGCGTGTGAAAAACTCTTTAGCATATTGAATTGCAAGATGGCCTACTCCGCCCACGCCCATGATTAAAAGTGTTTGACTTTCCTTGGAGCGCAATTGTTTGATGGTTTCAAAAGCGGTAAGTCCCGCACATGCCAGGGGTGCGGTTTGTATTGGGTCGATATCGTTTGCAAGTGGAACGATGTAGCGAAAATCTGCAGCAGTGTATTCAGCATGGGTGCCTGGGATGATATAACCCGTGTTGAATTGCTTCTCGCAATAGTTCTCGATCCCATTAAAACAGAAGGAACAAGTTCTGCAGGTTCTGCCAATCCATGGGATGAGAACTTTTTGATCGAGGGTAAACCCTGTTACTTTAGAACCTAAAGCCTCAATGACTCCTACACCCTCATGACCAGGAATTAAAGGAAGAATAGGCTTTTTGTCCCATGAACCGTTGATGGCATGAAGATCGGTATGGCAAATGCCTGAAGCGAGGATACGAACCAGAACTTGATTGGGCTTGGGCTCTGGAATGGGCATGTCTTCCAATTGGATGCCCAGGGAAAAATCTCTTAGTACCGCTGCCCGCATGGTGCGCATAAGCTTATTTTCCCTTTAAGCAGGTTGCTGCTGGCTGAGGCAGTGTAGCGTGCCCAACCCCAGTACCAGATCCCCACAATGGATACCGACAATCTTACGGGTAGGAAACAATTGGGAAAGCATGTTTAATGCAATTCGATCGTTTGGATCATTGAATGTAGGCACAAGCACGATGCCGTTGGCTATATAAAAGTTGGCATAACTTGCGGGCAGGCGTTGGCCTGCAAAAACAATAGGTGCTGGCATGGGAAGTTCGAACACTTGCAACTTGTTCCCTTGGGCATCGGTCATGGATTGAAGCCTTGAAAGATTATCCTTCAAGGGTTGATAATTGATATCAGATTTGTTTTCTTCAATCATGGTGATTACTTTTCCGGGTGCGATGAATCTTGCAAGATCATCAACATGGCCATGGGTATCGTCTCCTGCGATGCCATTGCCTAACCAGAGAACTTTTTTAACCCCTAGATAGTTAGCGAAGAAAGTTTCGTAATCTTGTTTGGTGAAGCCTGGATTGCGTTCCTGAGTTTTGGAAAGCAGGCATTCTTCGGTGGTGAGAAGGGTGCCTTGGCCATCAACATCGATACTGCCTCCTTCGAGGATTGGTTGGGTGTTGTTATGTTTGGGTTGCCAGATTGGGTGGTTGAGTTTGGCAGCAACAAATTTGGGGATATCATCATCAAAATTAAAGTTGTCGTACTTGGCCCAGCCATTGAAGCCTAAATTGAGGATGGTTTTATTACCATGCTTATCTTTGAGGAATAAGGGGCCGTAGTCGCGAATCCAAGAGCGATTGGTGGGTACAAGGATAAAAGTAATGTTGTCGAGATTGGCGGAGTTTTCGGAAAGGAGATGCGAAACAGCATCTGCGGAATGTTGATTGGGGACAATAATTTTGACAAGTTCGAATGCTGCGATATTTTTGACAATTTCGGAATAGACAAAAGGGATGGCGGGGAATTTTCCGGGCCAGTCGCTTGGTTCGTGAGGCCAGGAAAGCCAGGTAGCGGTGTGATCTTCCCATTCTGCAGGCAATCTAAATCCCAATCCGGTAAGATCTTCGGTTGAATTACCCATTGTGACTGACCCCTATAATTACAATTCTTCTGAAAAAGGTGAACTTCTTGGAAACATTTCAGTTCGAGTTTACGATATTTTCCTATAAACTAATAGGTCATTGGGATTTATTGTCGCAAGGGTTAATTATGTATTTGGATAAGAAGGCCGAGTTGGCAAAAGCTAGCTTCTCTTTAAATGATGAATTCCGACCTTTTTCTTTGATGGGTAACCGCCATCTTCAGACTTTACTCGGTTCACTTACGGATAAAACCCCGCCTGAATTCCCTTCAAAGGAAGTGATTGTACCTGTAAGCGATGGCGATTCAATTCTGGTATTAGATAGCAAGCCTGTTTCATGGACTGTAGGGAATCCCATAGCGATTTTGGTTCATGGATTGACTGGAAGCCATCGATCAAGCCATGTGGTTCGTGTTGGGGAGAGGTTGTATAGGCGTGGTTGCAGGGTGATACGAATAAATCAACGAGGTGCGGGGCCCGGCTTGCATTTGGCAAGATGGTCATATCATGCTGGCCGGTCTGATGATATTCGGAAGGTGATGGAGTTTTTCCAAAATGTGGTGGATCCCTCACCAATATTTTTAGTGGGTTTTTCGTTGGGCGGGAATCTGATATTAAAAACCGCAGGGGAAGTGGGGGATTTAAACGGTCTCGCAGGAGTGGCAGCCATGGCCCCTCCCATCAATCTGATGCAATGTTCAGAATTGATAGGGAAGCAGGAAAACCGAATCTATGAAAGCCATTTTTTGTTTTATCTGATACAAGAAGCAAAAAAGCGGCAGCGCTATTTCCCAGATCTGCCCCCATTAAAATTCCCTTCCAACATGTCGATTCGCCTGTTTGATGAATACTACACTGCGCCCCGGGCGGGATATGATTGTGCAGAACATTATTACGAAGAATGCTCTTCCGAAAAATTCATCAAAAACATTAATGTTCCAACTTTGATACTTACTTCAAGGGATGATCCCTTCATCTCCGTTGGGCCTTTTGAAAAGCTGGATGCGCCAGATTGTGTTTCGATTTCGATTCAAAATCGGGGTGGTCATCTGGGATTTTTAGGTTCCGATGGCAAAGGTGGAATTCGCTGGGGCGAATCAAAATTAGTTCATTGGATAGATCAGCATCTATAAGACTTATTTTAAGATGTCTTGGGGCCCGCATTACAAACTTCCTGTGCGACCTTTCCTGCAAACTTTTTAAAATTCGCCTCGAACAAACCAGAAAGCTTGCTGGCACTTGCATGGTAATCAGCTTGGTTATTCCATGCGAGCATTGGATTGAGCATTTCTTTTTCCACACCGGGGCAGGTAGTGGGCACCTCAAGGCCAAAAGAAGAATCTTTGGTAAAAGCAATGGAAGCGAAGTTCCCGTGCAGGACGCCTGATAATAATGCTCTAGTTACTTGAATAGGGAAACGGTGGCCCACGCCTGGTTTACCCCCCCTCCAACCGGTGTTGATTAGCCAAACTTTGCAATGATGGGTTTGCAGTTTCTTTTGCAGTAGCCCTGCATAAATCGAAGAATGTCTGGGCATGAAAGGCGCACCAAAGCAGGAACTGAAAGTGGCGGAGGGTTCGGTGACTCCCTGCTCGGTGCCTGCAACCTTGGCGGTATATCCCGACAGGAAATGATACATAGCTTGAAATTCGTTGAGTCTGCTAAGTGGTGGGAGAACACCAAAGGCATCACAGGTGAGGAAAAAGATATTTTTGGGATGCCCGCCCATGGAATCTGGACAGATATCGCGAACCAGATCAAGCGGATAAGCTGCTCTGGTGTTTTCAGTCAACGAGCCATCGAAGAAATCAGGGAGGCGGGTTTCTGCATCGAGTGGAACATTTTCAAGTACCGACCCGAATTGAAGGGCATCGAAAATGTGGGGCTCTGCTTTCGGAGAAAGTTTGATGGTCTTTGCATAGCAGCCACCCTCGAAATTGAATATCCCCTTTTCCGACCACCCATGCTCATCATCGCCAATAAGAAGGCGCTCCGGGTCCGCAGAGAGAGTGGTCTTTCCCGTCCCAGATAATCCAAACAACAACGATACATCGCCTTCCCTTCCCATGGTGGAAGCACAATGCATGGGAAATACTTGTTGATCTGGCAGGATGAAATTAAGAAAGCTGAACACCGCTTTTTTGATCTCCCCTGCATAGGAAGTACCGGAAATAATTACCAGATTTTTAGTGAGATCTAGCACGATATTCGTTTTGGTTGCATGGGTATCAACTAAGATGGTGAGAGTTTTTCCGTTGAAGTTTTTGATCGGTTTACGAAACATGCAGCGGGCGAATAAATTGTGCCATGCCAAATCTGCGATTACATTCACCCCGATGGCATGCTTGTTATCTGCGCATGCAGAACCCTTGATCATAAATATTTCTTTTGAACCAAGCGCTTTTATGGTCGCAGAAAATAGTGAATCAAAATCTGTGGGGCTCATGGGTTGATTGACCACCCCCCATTCGATGGCTGCACTTATCGATGGTTCATCCACCAAATAACGGTCTTTGGGCGATCTCCCCGTGTGAGTGCCTGTTTTTACAGTAAAAGAACCACGATTACTAAGTTGGCCCTCGTTGCGAAGAAGAGCCTTTTCAATTAGGGCAGCGCTGCTGTTTAATGAGGTGCAATTGGGCGATTTTAACAGGGTTTCGATCATTTCTTGATGATTCATTAAAATAAACTCCATTTATCAAGCGCATTAAGGTAAAAACAATTATGGGAATATTTAAGCATTAAAAGTAATTGAACTGTAATTGTAGTATAAAAACATGAATAATGAACTCTTTTCTTGATGGGTAGTAGCATAATGCGCGCGCATGTACTTGAATACTTTTTGAAGGGCATATTTCTGGGTCTGGCTATTTATGGCGCCCTCCAATCTGGAATCTCGGAAAACCCCCCTATTACAACATTTCTCACACTCAATGGCATTGCCTGGGGCGGCTTGCTTTTTGCTTTTATTGCAGGAGTCTTTTCTCAACGGGCCCAGTTCAAAGTAGGACTCAAAAACCCCGCTGCTTTCATTCTTTTTCTGGTTCTCGAAAATTCCAGCAAGATATTTGATGGCATATTACTGGGTACTGCCCTTGGCGTTTTTGTTGCTGTCCCTTCAGATTCTAAATTGTTGATTTCTTGCGTGGGGCTGGGCGGCGCACTTGGCCTTAGTTTCTTCAGTGTTAGAAAAGTAAAAGCACCTAACATTCGCCTCGGGATTATTTTTGCTGTCGCAGCAGGCTTATGTGCTGCGATTGCTTATTTCCTTGGTGCTACACCTTGGAATGAAAACCAATTAATTCTCCAACATCCACAGTTGTTTTCATTGCAATTGATCGCTTTTCTTCCCTTGTTTTACATTCTGACATTTTGTGGCCTAGCAGAGGAATCAGAAATCGAAATTGGTGCTTTCAGCTCGTTACTCGGCCTTGCACTTGGTATCCTAACCATGGATCATGTTCCATTACGAACCCTTGGGTTCCTTGCACCGATAGCCTTATTTTTTGTCTACACCATGCGCATACTACCCGCCTTAAGAATTCTGAAGCATGTTTTTCGAGGCATGAGCTTTGCCAAGCTTGGGCAGCAAAAAAATGCACTGATGGCTTTCAAAAGAGCGTTGCAACTTGATCCACAAAATAGCCTTGCTCGCAATAACTATTGGAAACTTCATGCAGACCTTGATCCTATTAAACTTGAGACCGATCCTGAAACCATGGCTCTGGTTGATTGCGATCTATGCCTTGACCGAGTTGAATCACTCCTTGTTTCGGGAAAACCCAGTGATGAAAAAGCTGCAGAAGCTTTAAGGCTGCTTTCCTTGGTTGATAAACTCAAGCCTTCCCTTGATGTTGGTACCCGGTATTGGAGGGCGGTGCTTGCACTTCATGACAAAAACATTGTAGGCGCTGGTGTTCTACTTCTTAAAAATCTTAACACGAATCATGTTTCCGAAGATCAATTGGCGGGGAAGCATTTGTATGCTTCGTGGTCGTTGGCGTTGGCAGGCCACCCCGAAATGAAAGCCAAGGTTGGTTTCCCCCTGCTTACAGACCCCGTTATCAAAATGAATGCCATCGCTGTTGTTGAAAGGCATCTCGCCCACGAAAAGGATGATCAGACTGCATGGGGAATCAAGCGGTTTTTGTATTCAGATATGACTAGCAGTATTTTTTTTCAAAACCCCCCCCGAAGCTTGGCAGACTTCGACTTCCTGTTTGTTAAAGATCTGGGCCTTGCGCTTTTGGAACAAAAAAAAGAACTGGCACGAGGCGCAGATTATCTTGATATTGCTGTATCAGGCCTACCACAGCATGCACCGTTTCTTATGGTGCAGGTGGGTAAGGCTTTCGTTCAGCAGGGCCAAGATGCTGAATCGGAAAGCTACTTTGAAAAAGCAGTGGTCATGGGTCGTAAAACTGGTCATAAAAACTTGCAGGACCAGGATCGCTTTGCTTATTTCTCAGCTTTAAAGTTTCTTGCTGATTCTTACTTGCATCGTAAAGATAACGATAAAGCCATTGAATATTATCATTTGTTTGCCCAGTTTGAACGCAGTGGTGTCGAAACATTGCGTACCCTTGCAACTTTGCATGAAGAAAAAGGCGAGGCCCTTTCCGCCCTTCGTGCCGTCGAACAAGCACTCATTTATCAAGCCGATGATAAAGATCTTATCGCACGCAAAGACCGCTACCTTTATTCCATCACCATCGATGAGCTTACCGCTAACAAGGAGGTTCTTGCTAAGGGTTTTGATGTTGATTATTGCATGAAAAGGGCCAAAGGCATTCTCGATAGCAAGCTTGATGGCCCTGATTGGATTGATGTGGCAAGGCACCTTGCGAGCTTGGCGCTGGTATTTACACCCGAAAGTATTCAAGCCAGGACTTTATATGCGAGGGCTTTATTAAGGCATGGTGATCGGACTGAAGCGAAGGAAATACTCGAAAAGGTGCGAGAGCCCAAGCCCGAAAGTTTTTCGAGCAGCGATGATGAGGATTCTTGGTATGGTTCATGCCAGTTGCTAGGTGATATTCACATGGAGCTTGATGAATTCGAGAAAGCAGTGGCATGTTTTCAGGATTTCAAAAAGAGCCCAAAGAGTGGTGCTAGGACCTGGCTTAAATTGGGCATTGCCCTAGAGAAATTGAACGACACAAAAAAGGCCATCGCTTGTTATGAACAGGCCACCGCCTATGAAGGCAACCCCTTTGCCAGAGAAGCACAAGAAGCCCTGTACCGGTTAAAGTAAGGGCTTCTTTTGCTGGTTCGAAAATAAGACTACTTGGTTTTCTTGATAGCAACCGCAGGTTTCTTGCTGGCAGGTTTGGCATTTTCGGAAGCGAACTGGCATTCCTTGGCAAGCGGGCAGGCGGCGCAGTTGGGTTTATTTTCGTGGCAATACTGTACGCCTACAGTGCTGATAAGATCGGTAAATTCGACCCCCTTGGCCTTTGGGATCAGATGTTCGAGGGTGTTGCGGATTTCCACCACTTGCTCTTGGGTCTTTTCAATCAACCCGAGCCTTTTGGACACTCGAAGTGTTGGCGGATCGATGGGGATCGCATGACCACCCAAGGCCCGTTGGGTTACCCAAGCGCCTAGATAATCATTTGAAACCTGATAGCGGGAAAGATGCTTGGTGGCTTGCTTCAAGCCTTTTTTGTGCAGAAATTCTAATTCGAAGGAGTAGGTTGTTTCAAATAGTTCCTGAAGAAAACCAATCACCCTGCTGGCCCGGTCGACTGGCCTAGTCATACCCCTGAAACATTCTTCCAGCTCGCGTACCGAGCTTACCCGGAGTTCGTTCCAATCGAAGAACTGTGCCGTTAGCTTCTGATACACTTCGTCGGCTTGTTCTTTGCTCGAACCTTCCCTGCAAATGGAATAAATAACTTGCTCCATTACGGGAAGTTCCTGTTGCTCTTGTGAGACAACTTTCTTCACCTTGGAAAAAAGTACCGTAACAATTTTCTGCTTGTTGACTGTCGTCGCCATATCTTTCACAACTCCATGAATGAGTCAGGCGTAAGAGACAGGAAACCAGTTTCCCTGTCTCTCTGTCCGGGATCTATTCTTCCTTGACTAAATCTGATGGATCGCCATCAGTTTCCTCTTGATCAAGTTCTTCTTCGTTTTCATGTTTAAGTTTATCGTCATCAGAAAGTTTAGAGGGATTGGTCAGGGCTTCCTGAATAAGCTTGCTGATTTCAAGGCTTCTTTTAACACCCTGATCGAGAACAAAAGTCAGAACCGGTAGGAACCTGGTTTTCATTCTATCAGCCAACTGGGACTGAACAAACCCCGCTGCACCATTAAGCGCATAAAGAGTTTCCTTTTGGTGTTCTTCGTCGCCCATGACCGAGACATAAATTTTGGCATGCTGAAGATCGCCTGAAACATCTGCGCGTAAAACCGTGACCATGCTGATTCTAGGGTCACTCATTTTGAATAAAATGGTTTCGCTTGCGACTTCGCGTATGACTTCAGCAATTCTAGCAGTTCGATGCGTTTTCATTAATTCTCTTTGCTAGTTAATATACTTCCGTTATTTGATCAACAAATTCAGCAATTGGATGCATTCTTAAGGCTTGCGCGATCTTTTCTAATCCATTGCGCACATGCTGCGATTCGTTTCCTACCATCCCAATTCCAAGTACGATCATCTGTCTATTTTCCTGCTCATCAATCTCAGCAACTGAAACATTGAAACCGTTTTTGAGTTTATCCTTGATGCTGCTGAGAACCTGCCTTTTGTCCTTGAGGCTATGGGATTCTCTAACAATCATCCTGACTTTCATGGCGCCTACATACATGTCATCCATACTGATTCCTTTAGAATCAGGAAAGGGTTCTGAGAACCTGTTCAACCTTGTAAGCTTCAATCACATCATCAACCTTGATGTCATCATAGTTGAGGATTTTAATACCACATTCGAAGCCTTCACGCACTTCGCGGACATCATCTTTGAAGCGCTTGAGAGATTCGAGCCCAACATTTTTTTCAGGAGGTGGGTAGATCACTACGCCATTCCTGATCAATCTTATTTTAGCAGATCGTTCGATGGTGCCTTGGGTTACATAACAACCTGCAATGGTACCAACCCTGCTGATTTTGAAGGAATCGCGCACCACAGCCCTGCCAAGATGAATGATATCTTCGCGTGGTTTGAGCTTTCCTTCTAAAGCATTACGAACATCTTCTGCAAGTTTGTAGATGATGTTGTATTGCCTGATTTGAATGCCTTTTTCTTCCGCAAGTGCCCTGGCTCGATCGTCTGGAACCGAATTGAAACCAACAATGATGGTGTCATCTGGCGATGCAAGTGCAAGCTGAACATCGCTTTCAGTGATCCCGCCTACACCGGTGTGAAGCACGCGTACCGCAACTTCTTCGTGTGTAAGCTTTTCAAGTTCTTTACGGATGGCTTCGATGGAGCCGCGGAAATCCGCTTTCAAGATCACTTTAAGTTCGGTAACTTTGGCGGCAGACAAATTCTCGAGCGTCATGGGTGAGCGCTTGTAAATGCTCGATTCCAAGGCTCGCATTTTTCGCTTATCTGCTATCTCTCGAGCCTCTGCCAAATCTGAAATCACCACGAAGGTGTCATCAGCGTTAGGCAGTTCATCCAAACCTGTGATTTTGCACGGTATGCTGGGGCCCGCTTGCGAAATCGGTTTACCCATATCATCATACATCATGCGAACTCGACCATATCCAGATCCGCAAAGGATGACATCGCCCTTTTTCAAGGTGCCATCTTGTACGATAACGGTGGCAAATACCCCTTCGCCTTCGCTTACATTGGCTTCCAAACAAACGCCCTTGGCTGTCTTGTTAGGGTTGGCCTTGAACTCTTCAACTTCTGCAACAAGCGAAATGTTGTCTAACAGTTCGTTGATACCTTTACCTGTTGCTGCACTCGTCTGCACAAATTGAACATCGCCACCCATGGTATCGGGAATCAATCCCTGCCCGTACAACTGTTGTTCGGTTTTGCGAAGGTTGGCATTGGGAAGATCAATTTTGTTGATTGCAACAATGATTTTAACATTGGCAGCCTTGGCATGACTGATGGCTTCTTCGGTTTGAGGCATCACACCATCGTCTGCAGCGACAACGATGACAGCAATATCGGTGACATTGGCACCACGCGCACGCATTTTAGTAAAGGCTTCATGGCCAGGCGTATCAAGGAAGGTGATCGGTTTTCCATTATGTTCGACTCGCCAAGCTCGAATACATTGGGTGATACCGCCTGCTTCCGAGGCTGCGATTTCGCTTTTACGAATTTTATCGAGAAGCGATGTTTTACCATGATCGACATGGCCCATGATGGTAACGATCGGTGCCCTGAGGATTAAATCTTCAGGAGCGTTATCTTTGGTAGAATCGGAAATGATCTTTTCTTCAAGATCTTCCTTGCGCTTGATTTCAAGTTCGCAGCCAACTTCCAAGGCAATCGTGGCGGCGTAATCAGGTTCGACGATCGAGTTGATGTTCAACCCTGTTGCAAGGCCTGCTCCCATGAGTTTCATGAGCAATTCGCCAGACTTTATACCTAGGGCTTCGGATAATGCCCGCACAGTGATCGGCACTTCAACAGGAACCTTGCCTTTGCGAGGTTGTGGGCCTTTGAGAGTTTTTTGTCTACGGCGTTCGCGCACAATCCGTTGTTGTTCTAATTCATCTTGATCAAGCAACCCAGAAAGACTGGTAACTCTAGGAATGGTGACATCGTTCTTTTTGCGAACTTCGCGTTCGCGATGGCGATCCGATCTGCCTGCGACACCGCCTGGGCGCTTTGAGCCACCTTTGGATTTTCCTTTGCCATCATCATCTTCGTCATCGAAGGGAACAACAGCGGGTACCTGAGGTTGGGCAATACCAGCTTGTTGATTAATGGCAACCTGACGCTTGATATCTTCGAAGCGTATGGGGCCGCCACCTTTGGCAACTAAGTCTTTAGGGATTTCGCCGATTTTGCGGGGGCCTGTTGGAACAGGAGGGGGCAACTTCTTTTCTTCAACTGGTTTTGGTTTAAGAACGGGTGGGGTTGCGAAATGAGTACCAGTTGGCCTCATTGGAGTTCGGGCTTTTAATCTTCGTAACCCTGGATCGCCAGCACCCGGCCTAGGGGCAGCATCCAAATTGCGCATGCGCATGTTCCTGACCGCAGGAACCGAAGCAATCGGAGTATCCTTTGCAGGGGCGACTTCAGTGATTACAGGTTCTACTGGTGCAATTGGTGAAGGTTCTTCACCAACAGGAACTTCAACAACAGGAACTTCGATTTTAGCAACTTCAACAACAGGTTCAGGTGTTTTTTTTGTGGCTTCGGTAACCTTTGGGGTCTTTGTAGAAGCTGGTTCTTTTTTTACCGCAGCAGGTTTTGCGATAGTTGGAGGCTTGGTTGGAGCAATCACTGAAGGGGTCGCAGCAACGGGTGTAGCAACAGACGGTGTGGATGGCTTGGCACCAGCAGCGCCAGCGGTGTTTAATCCGCCCTTGCTGATGATGGTTTCAACCTCTTCACGCTGCACAGGTTCTAAGCTGCTCAGCTGATTTTTTATATCGAATTCCAGTCTGTGACAAAGAGCAATCAAATCTTTGCAATCAACATCCAACTCTTTGGCCAGAACATAGATTCGAATTTTATCTTTTAGCAAGCTTGGCTCCAGTAACTCTTCTAATAAACCCCCGCAAATGCATTCAAACGAATGTCATAATACTATTCTAACGCGATAAAACTGGTTGAAAAGGTGAGTCGGGTAATCTTCGTTAAACTGATTCTCGGCCCCGCTTTTTCAATCCTTTTGACCGTCTCTTTATTCTTTAACGCCTTCTTCACCTTCCTTGACAACTGCTTCGCCCTCAGCAATCTCTGCTTTAGGCTCTACTGTTTCATTGGAACTATCTGAAAACAAACTGTCAAATTCTGAAAGCTTAGGCTTTGCAACCGGTGCAGCAACAGACTCTTCCTCTTGGCCTTCTTGCGATGCAGCAAGTTCTTGCTGGGCTAATTTTTCTTGTTCAACCTGTTCCGCAGCTTCTTCAGCAAAAGCAACCAAGTCTTCGGCTTGCCCTTCGGATAGCCCGGTCATTTCCGCCAACTGAGCGGGTTCCATGTAGGTGATGTCTTCATAGGAAAGGAATCCGTCTTCAATGAATCCTTCCACCATTGCGGAGGTGACATTAGGCAGCAAACTGAACCAGCCTTCTGCCTTTTCGATAACCGAATTAAGTTCGTCATGGGTCATGATGTCGATATCCCAACCAACCAACTTGGAAGCAAGCCTTACATTCTGGCCTCGTCTTCCAATTGCAAGCGATAACTGATCATCTTTAACAAGCACAATTGCGCGCCCTAACTTAGGGTAAAGGAAGACTTCTTCCACCACTGCAGGCTGTAAGGCGTAGGGAATAAGAACTTGAAGCGAATCATTCCAGCGAACAATATCAATTCTTTCGCCACCAAGTTCATCCACTATGTTTTTTATTCTGCTGCCACGAACCCCAACGCAAGCGCCCACGCAATCGACTTTTGTATCGATGCTGGTAACAGCAACCTTGCTGCGATAACCTGCTTCACGGGAGACAGCTTTGATTTCGATGGTGCGATCACCAATTTCAGGGATTTCGCTTTCGAACAACCTGCGTACGAAATCGGGGTGTGTTCTTGAAAGAACAATTCGTACTCGATGCCCTACTCTACGAACTTCAAGAATAACCGCTTTGACTCGTTCGCCAACATGGTGGGTTTCCCCGGGGATTTGCTCGCTGCGAGGCAAAAGCGCTTCAACCTTACCCAGTGAAATCGTGGCAGCACCTTTTTCAAGGCGTGTTACCTGACCTTGCAACTGATCGCCCTTTTGCGCATTGTATTCGTTGAAAACCTGCTCACTTTCTGCTTCGCGAAAGTTTTGAATCATAAGCTGCTTTGCAGATTGAGCCGCAATTCTACCCACTGTTTCGGGTGATAATATTTCGTCTTTGTAGCGGGCGCTGATGGTGCCATTTTGCCTATCAATGCTTACATGAATATCTTCTTCTTTGATTTCGTCGGGGTCGATTTCAGCAAGAGGAGGCAAGCCGTTGGAGTCTAAGAGGACTTCGACTTTTTCTTTCTTTTTAATTTTTTTAGGTTTGGCAGCAGCAAGGGTGGTGATTTGCCATTTGGTGATGGCAAGTCGCAAAGCTTTTTCAATGCTGGTGAATATCAGCTCACGAGGAATGTTTTTTTCCCTGTTAAGCAAATCAACGCCTCGAATCAGATCCTGGCCATTCATCCTAACTCTCCGCAAAATCGATTAAAACCGCATATAAAAAAAAAGAGTGGGAATAACCCCACCCGGAAGGAAATGCAGGCCGGTTACCTACATTTTCAGTGAATTAACTTTTGAGGGTTATCACTTTTAAAGCCCTGAGAATTACTCCGGCTTACCGTTTGGTGTGTCAAATGAATACAAGACGAATCAAGGACTCAAATACACAAAGCTATTTTCATGGGTTATGGGTCGATAGGCAAGCGTAATCCATGAAAAAAAGAGACATAGTTGTTGAGAATTGATAATAAGGCCGGTTTTAGAACTGGTTTGGAGAGGAATCGTAATGCAAAAAAACCTATTGTATTTTGTGGATTTAATCAAACTCCAACACACACTATTTGCCTTGCCTTTTGCGCTTATATCCGCACTTCTTGCTTGGAGAATGACGGATAGCTTTCATTGGATTCAACTTTTAGGGATTGTTGCATGCATGGTAACTTCTAGAAGTGCTGCAATGGCCTTTAATCGTTTAATAGACAGTACTTACGATGCGGAAAACCCTAGAACAGCTTCGAGGCATATTCCTGCGGGATTGTTGAAAAAATCCCAGGTTGTTGCGTTTGTGCTTATTACTTCGATCGCCTTTTTGGCCTCTTGTGCTCTGTTTCTGCTGGTTGATAATATCTGGCCTTTGGTTTTTGGCCTGCCTGTGCTCCTTTTCTTGCTTTCTTACTCTTATGCCAAGCGCTTTACCGCTTTTTGTCATTTTTGGCTTGGCTTGGCACTCGCCCTTTCGCCATTAGGCGCTTGGGTCGCAATTCGAGGAATGGCATGGTCTGAATCCCCCATACCCCTCATGTTAACCGGGGCTGTGTTTTTTTGGGTGTCGGGATTTGACATGCTTTATGCCTGCCAAGACGAGGCTTTTGATAAGTCCAAGGGTTTGTTCAGTATTCCTGCAAAAATTGGAATCCGCAATACGCTTAGGATAGCGTTTGTTTGTCATCTTGTGATGTTGGGTTTCTTGCTAGGTTTTTATTGGCTGGCATCGCCACCATTAGGAGTAATTTATCTTGGCGGCCTGGGGTTTGTATCTTGCTTAGTGCTGTATCAGCATGCCTTGGTGAACGAAAAAGATCTCTCCAAGGTGAACCAAGCTTTTTTCAATGTTAATGCAGTGATCAGCGTCGGGCTAATGCTGATCGTGCTGTTGCAACTTTATCTGGTATGACGAAGCAGCGTTTAAGCCTTTATGCTTAAGCTGTAGCAACTTTGCCTGAACGCAAAGCCTTGTTGGCAAGGTGAGCCGCAGCAGCAGCGTGAACACCAGCCTCGACAGGAGTGCTTGGATCTTTTCGCGATCGCATAGCGCTGACCCAATCTTCGAGATGGAGTTTTTCGCCATCTGGCTTGTCGTAGAAATCCGCACCACGCCTGCCCACTCCAAGGATGAGCTCTTCAGCTTTTATTTTTCGGTTCCAATCTGGGATGATTTGGAAGCACCCCCGATCAACATAAATAGTGCCCTCGGTTCCCATGAACTCGATTCTTGAGCCATGCCTTGCGTTCGAAAAACCTCCTTCAAAAAACATGTGAATACCGTCTTTGTATTCAAGGATGGTTTGCACCATATCCGGAGTTTCCCAGATGCCCTTGGCATTGACCATGGTACCTAGGCTTGCTGCAGATATAGGTGATTCGAGGTTCAAAACCCAATGGGCAACATCAACCCAATGAACCATGAGATCAGTGAAGATGCCCCCGCCAAAATCCCAGAACCAGCGCCAGTTCCTCATTTTGTAATCATCAAAAGGTTGGTCCGCAACATTGCCTAAAAAGGCTTTCCAGTTAACATTCGAGGCATTGGTGGTGGGGTCCCCTTTTTTGACCCGGTCAGAATTTCTGTTCCAGCTCATGTGCACTCGATAGACTTTCCCAATCTTCCCTTGAGCGACAGCCTCCTTGGCTTTTTTGATATGTTCCATGCTGCGCTGCTGAGTTCCGATTTGAACCACTTGTTTGGATTTCCTTACCGCTTGGATAACCTTTTCGCCCTCTTCCAAACTATGGGTCAAAGGTTTTTCCACATAGACATCCTTGCCCGCAGCCACTGCATCGATGGTCATGGGAACATGCCAATGATCAGGCGAGCCTATCAAAACAGCATCGATATTTTTATCTTCGAGAAGCTTGCGATAATCAGAAAACATTGCGACTTTATCGCCAGTCATTGCTTTGGCTTGAGCTAGGGCATCTTGGCGGATATCGGAGATCGCAACGATGCTGGTGTTTGGAATGGTGAGAAGAGATTTCATCAGGGTTCTGCATCTGCCACCCGTCCCGATGCAACCGATGCGAATAGTTTCGGAAGGTGCAGCGTGAAGAATGGTTCCTGCAGCAAGGGTGACGCCAAGGGTTTCAAGTGCGGTTCTGCGTGTGAAGTTGTTCAACATAATCAAAGTACCTTGAAGGTGATTAGTTATTAAGCAGCATAGAATTAACTTACACTACCTTAAGCAGGTTGATAAGAGAAAACTTGAAAGGGGCGTGGATAAGGGGAGAGTAAGAGGGGAATAAAAAAGCTCTGCATCATTTAAGAATGCAGAGCTTAGGTCAAAAGAGTCGGGGAGACAGGATTCGAACCTGCGACTTCTTGGTCCCAAACCAAGCGCTCTAGCCAAGCTGAGCTACACCCCGTGTATAGATGTTTTACCAATCTTAGGGCAGAATGGAAACCTCGATCTGGAAGGAATATGAAATCTGTTCAATTCTTTACCCCAACAAGCTAGAGTTCCCAGTCACACAAAAACTTGAAATACCCTTATGTTTGTGCATCTTGCCAAGGTATCTAAGTCAAAAAGAAGCAAGGTAAGGGCAATAAAAAAGGGAGTTATGCGTGTAACTCCCTTTCATGAAACCGTAAGGATCCCGAGACAGGGGGCCTTAGGTTAGCGTTTGAAAAACTCGCAAAGTTTTTCGAATTCATCATTGTTATCGAAAGGTAAAACAATTTGCCCGCGCTCTTTTGCTTTCACTTTGATTTCGAGGCGCATGCCGATCTTCTGGCACAACTCCTCTTCCAGTAAGCGAACATGATTCGTCTTATGATCCGCTTTTTCTTCGCCTAAATCTGCGGTGTAATTCACCGAGGCATCTGCGTTATCTGTTGGGAGCTGCCTGGTAAGGGATTCGGTGGCATGAACGGAAAGGCCCTTGGCAATGATTTCCTTGCAGATTTGAATCTGCCTGGCTTTATCGGTGATGCCTTTCAAAACCTTGGCATGACCTGTGGTAATCTGGCAAACGCGGATCGATTCCTGAACTTCGGTTGCAAGCTCTAGTAAAGCAACTAGATTGGTGATGGTGGTTCGAGCCATTCCTAATCTTTTTGCAAGTTGATCGTGAGTGACTTGGTAACGATCGAGGTATTCTTTAAAGCCCATAGCTTTTTCGATCGGATTTAAATCCGACCTATGGATGTTTTCCACAAGTGCGGCTTCGACGACTTCCTGATCATTGAATTCGACAACATGAACAGGAACGGAAACAAGGCCCGCTGCACGCGAGGCTCGAAGCCTTCGTTCGCCTGCAATAAGCTGATATTTCCCATCGACCTGCCTGACGACCAAAGGTTGCAAAACGCCATGAGTGCGGATGCTTTCTTCGAGGGAAGCAAGTTGATCTGGGTCGAAGGTTTTTCTGGGTTGATTGGGATTGGTTTCAATCGAATCCACAGGTACTACATTTGAGGAACTAGTGGTGGTATAGCCTTCATTGCCTGAACTAATGAGAGCATCTAGCCCTCTACCCAACCGAGCTTTCTTATCCATGATTTAACTCCTGATACTTAAAAACGAACCTAACAGGCGACGGGATATAACCACAGAATCAAATCAAGGCAATACGAATGTTCCATGTGGAACCAAAATATTTTTAGAATGATGCAGGGTTGGTGATGTTCCATGTGGAACCATAAAAAAAGCCCCGGAGATTAATCCGGGGCTTCTACCAATGTTCCATGTGGAACTAAGAACTAGTTGGCCTTTTTAGGGATGTCTGCGAGTTCTTCCTTCACTTCAGCGTAATGGCTGGGCTCCATGGTAAACGCTGCAGTACCGCTGGTTGCGCCACGCAAATCGGTGGTGTAACCAAACAGAGCTGCCAAAGGCACTTGAGCCGTAATTGTTACACGACCGTTGGCACTTACGGAGTCAAGGATAAGTCCGCGTCGACGGCTAATATCGCCTGTCAGTGCGCCCATGTATTTATCAGGGGCAACAACTGCGACCTTCATGATTGGCTCGAGAAGGGTGATACCAGCAACGATTTGGGCATCGCGGAAGTTTTCCCAACCAGCGAGGCGGAATGCATCCTGCGATGAATCCACATCGTGATACTTGCCATCCACCAAAGATGCTTGGATATCAACGCACTGGAAACCGTACTTGGCACCTTTGATAGTGCCTTGACGAATGCCCGCTTCAACGGAAGGAATATATTCTTTTGGAACAACACCACCAAAAACTTTGTCGAGGAAGTAGATGTTGTTAAGATCGGGCTTTTCGTCAGCCTCTTCCATTTCCTTGTTCCATTCTTCGATATCGGTAGGTGTCAGCGGTTTGTATTCAACCGTGATGACTGCAAACTTACCACGACCACCCGACTGCTTGATGTAGCGGGTTTCGTGGGTAAGAGCCTTCGATAAAGTTTGTCTGTAAGCAACCATGGGTTTGCCTACCGAAACCTTGACACCGGGGAAACGATGAAGCTTATCAACAGAAACTTCGAGGTGAAGTTCACCCATACCGGAGATGATCAACTGATTGGTTTCAGGATCGGTATGAGCTTTCAAAGTTGGATCATCACGAACCAATCTTCCAAGGGCATCTGCAAGCTTGGTTTCATCCGTGGTCTTATCAGGTATCAGCGACTGGCTGATAACTGGTTTAGGGAACAAGATGGATTCTAGGGCGATTGGCTTTTCTGGTACACACAGCGTATTGCCTGTGTAAGTCTGTTTGAGGCCGATCATTGCAACAATATCGCCAGGGCCAGCAACATCTTTTTCAACGCGCTTGTTGCCCATCATACGATAGATACGGCCAATGCGTTCCTGCTTGGCGTTGGTGGTGTTAACCAGAGTATCGCCTGGGCTGCATTGACCGGAGTAAATGCGAACATAAACAAGATCGCCTGTTGAATCAGCAACGGTCTTGAAAGCCAAGCCTGAGAAGTGATCCTTGGGATCAGGGCTGCGCAGTTCTTTTTCCTTGGTTTTTAAAACGATACCTTCGACAGGAGGCCTGTCTAAAGGGGAAGGAAGAAAATCAATAACTGCATCGAGGAGCTGTTGAACACCGTGGAAAGTTTTGGAAGAGCCACACATGATGGGTGTGAACAAGCCTTCGATGGTGCCTGTTCTAAGAGCATCTTTGAGAAGCGCTTCGGGAATTTCTTTTTCTTCCATTAACAAGCCAGCGAGTTCATCGTTAGCGAGGGAAGCCATATCCAAAAGCTTGGCACGGTATTCCTGAGCTTCTTCGATGTGGGATTCTGGGATGTCAACAAGTTCGAACTTGGTGTTGGTTTTGTCAAGTAAATCACGATCGATGAATTTCATTCGGATGAGGTCGATGATGCCTTTGAACTCGGTATAAACACCGATGGGCAAAGTGCAGATGGCAGGCTTTGCACGAAGCTTTTCAACGATCTGGGAAACGCAATCGTAGAAGTCTGCGCCAGTTCGATCCATCTTGTTGATGTAGGCAATGCGTGGAACTTTGTACTTGTTAGCTTGAAACCATACGGTTTCGGATTGGACTTCAACGCCACCCACTGCGCAGAAAACACCAATTGCGCCATCGAGTACGCGCAGCGATCGTTCTACTTCAGCGGTAAAATCCACATGCCCTGGGGTGTCGATGATATTGATGGTGTTATCGCCCCAGTCGACTGAAACAGCGGCAGAGTTGATGGTGATACCTTTGGCGCGTTCGAGGGGATCAAAGTCGGTGGTGGTGTCACCGGAGTCGACATCGCCAACTTTATGTTTGGTACCACTGAAATAAAGAATGCGCTCGGTGGTGGTGGTTTTACCTGCATCCACATGAGCAATGATACCGATGTTTCTAGTTTTTTCTAACATGTTAGACCTTTACGAATTTGGAACCTTCACCACACAAAACTATTCAATAGGCAACGATTTCAAAAGCTGCCTTGTAATCATGATATTAAATACAACAACCATGCCGGTTTGTTAAGCCAGCTTGGTAAGAGACTGAAAGCAAAATCAATCCGATACTTAAATCTAATGATTTGATGAGGATAATGTCCATAAGAGCTTGGTAAACATTAGTGAAGTTGTGAAGAATATTTTCAACAGGGTTTAAAGGAAAGGCCTTCCTGGATAAAAAGTGGAAGGCCCTTAAACCTATACTATGTTAGGACTAACAGCGAATTCATGAAGGAATTCTGATTAATTTCACTTACTTCCATCAGCGGCTTTAAAGAATGTTAGAACTGTAGATTTCATTGACATTTTTAAAGATAATTCTTTCCCACCCTCGAGAGTAAGCTTTAATTTGTCAGAGTTGGGGTTTTCTTTGAAAATCTTTTCTGCAACCTCGACAGCATCCGCAAATTCCTTGGTCAGAAGGCCCGCAGCTTTGTTAAATGCGATTTCAAACTCGAATATAGGGCTTGATTTGGCACTTGAAGAAAGGGCTTCATTAACCAAGGGAAGAGATTTTTCCCCGCCTGCAAAAAGGATCACATCATTGGAAATAGCTAAGTAACCAGGCTCTGAACCAAAGTTCTTAACATCCGCGGGTTGAACTAGAATATCCACTTTGTGAACATTGGTATCACCTGCCTTAGCGAAGTCCAACGAGAGTTTTTTCTTTTCTGAATCGGGAAGATCTTTGTAAAGAAGCTTGATCACTTCTTCGATTTTTTTGCCCTCTGCTATTTTCATTGCGGTAAGAAAGGCGAATTTGCCGTTACTTGTTTTTCTTACCTCCATTACCGCATCCATAGTGCCTAACTCAAGGGTAGGAGCAAGCGCTTTAGCCATCTTCTCCATAATCCCCTTTTTGCCAGCATCTTTTTCGTCTTCGATGCTCTTGTTGATTCCTTCCTGAAATACTTTGATGAAATCTTTTCTTGCAGTAGCCGGGATGACGCTATTCATATTCATGTGCAAGACAGAATCTTTACTGATCATGCCAGCCCCCATGCTTTTAGCAGCGCCCATGCTAGCAATGGTTTTTGCAAGTTCGCTGCCGTTTTTCCCTTTGAAGGAAACTCCCAAGCCAATATCTCCTGCTTTGCGATCCATATCCACTTTCATGGTTAAATCGTCGCCTTGGGTAAATACTTGAACAATGAATTGCAGGAGCATTTCGGAAACATCATTGCGCAGTTTTTGGACAGCGGGTGTTTCACCCGGGATCTTTTTCTGTTTTGCTTCTGCGATTTGAAGTTCAATTTGGGGCACGATATTTTTGATTAGATCTTCAGGTAATCCCGACAAATTTAGGCTGATGGACATGACGCCCGTTTTTTCCACACTCAATAACTCTTTAGGAGAAAGCAGCTTTTTGTCATCGATGCCTTTCTCATCCCTGATGGTCGCGCACATGTAACCATCCTTGAACTTGAAAAACATGGGGAAAGGGGAATTCGGAATGTTCATCACATAAATGCCGTTCTCACCTTTTTTTGCCTGTAGGTTTAACTTTCCCAACATCTCCACGAATGTTTTTTCATCTGCAATCGGAATTAGGCCAACCACTTCACTATCGATGAGATTTGGCCCAATGTTGCCATACAACCCGATGGGTTTTTCAGGATCAATCCCTTCAATTCCCTTGGGCCCTGTTAGGCCTTTAAGCGAGCCTTCAATCATCTTGGCTTGCTCTTTCATGCCCACAGCTTCTGCTAGGAAGAAGGCATTTTCCACAAGACGGTTGATGGGTTGCATACGAAAAACAACGCCGGGAGTTGGCGCAGCGGTTTGGGCATTTACGGGGAAAATAACACCAAAGAATGCTATAATTACTGTAAATAGTGTGGTTTTTTGCAAAGTCCGAAGCAACATATTAGCCCCCATTGGTCTGCTCTGTTTAAGAAATCTAAAGGTTCACTCTAGGAAGGTTAACTATTTTAACATTTTCTGCCAATAGCTACATTTTTCTTCCTTGCAATTCTTTGCTAGGCTAACATCCTTTCTCCTGCTGATATTTTCTACATGACCTAAGGATGAACAAACATGAAAACCTGCCTTCGATTTTCTCTGTTACTTTCTGTCTTCCTTGTTTCAGCATTTGCAAACAATGCTTTTGCGCAATCGAAAACCCCCACCATCGTTGATCGCGAAAAAGAAGGTAAGCTCGATTTTAAAATCGGCGACAAAGTTGTTACTTCCTACAACTATGGCCCCACGGTTGCAAAGCCTTACTTCTGGCCCGTCGTAACTCTTGGTGAAAACCGCGTGACCAGAGATTGGCCCATGCTAAAAGATTCACCCGAAGCTAAAGATCACAAACATCAAAAATCAATTTGGTTCTGTCATGGCGATGTTATTCCTGAAGGCATCGAACTTAAACAGAAGACCAAAGGAGTTACAGGCGTGGATTTCTGGAGTGAAGAAACCAACTTTGGCAAAATCGTTTGCGTGAAAATTGGGAAAATAGAAAACACCACTTCTACTGCTTCTGTTTCTTCGATGAACGAATGGCGCACTACGGAGGGTGTTAAAATTATGGATGAAACCCGATCCTTCACTTTGGAAACCGCAGGCAATGGCTACATCATCAAAATGAGTACAAGCTTAATTGCAAGTGTTTGCCCCATCACTTTTGGCGATACCAAGGAAGGTTCCTTTGGGGTTCGGATTCGTGACTCGGTAACCGAGAAAGAAAAGATGGGTGGTATTCTTACCAACGCAGCAGGTAAGCAAACCGAAAAAGATGTCTGGGGCATGGAGTCGCCTTGGTGTGATTACTCCGGCCCTTGTGATAAGGGCACCGCGGGCATTACCATCATTGCAGATTCCGCCAATGCTTTGAAATCCTGCTGGCATAGCCGTGGTTATGGCCTTATGGCTGCCAACCCTTTTGGCAGGGAAAAAGCAGGCTTCCCAGATCGCAAGGGGAACAAGGAATTGGTGAAGATTCCTAAGGATGGTGTTCTTAAGCTTTCCTTCGGCTTATATGTTCATGATGGTAGCGCTATCGAGGCAAAGGTTAAGGAAGTGGCTGGGAAATAGAGGCATCCACAAGAGCGCATGGTGAACGCAGTATTGTTTTCACCATGCTATTGTTCTTTGGGGTTGATCGGGTGAAGTTCCAATGAATTTCTGAATCTGTCATTTCAATTCTATAAAATTATCGTTAATGATATCAGTGTCTACTTAACTTACTAATAGTTGATGTGTTTTTAACTTTTATTAAATCAATTTAATTAAATCTGGAACCAAGCATGGATACGCGTCAGAAAGCAATTCAAATCAACATGGATTCTTCGAAGTACGGTGCCTTTACTGAGATCGGTGCAGGGCAGGAAGTAGCACGGTGGTTTTTTTCCGTAGGTGGGGCTTCCGGCACCATTGCCAAGACCATGTCTGCTTATGATATGACGGTAAGCGATGCAATTTATGGGCCATGCGAAAGGTATGTCAGCAAACAACGATTGCAATGTATGTTGGATCGTGAGTACGATCTTTTAGTGGAAAGACTCGATACTAAGAGGGGTGAAACCACCAAGTTCTTTGCCTTTGCCAACACGGTTGCTGCTAATAGTTTTTCAAGAAAAGAAGATGCGCATGGCTGGCTTGGGCTTCAGTTCCAGATGGAACCCAAAGGTGATGTTTCTCAGGTTATCATTCATGTTCGCCTGCTCGATCCCGAAAATATTCAAGAGCAAGAAGCTCTGGGAATTTTGGGCGTTAACCTAATTCATGCTGCGATTTATCATCACACCAATGCAGACGAAATTATTGATAGTCTTCTAGATGGCCTTTCTGCGCAGCGGGCTGAAGTGGACATGATCGAATTTAGTGGCGTTGCATTTAAGTCGGTGGATAACCGGGTGATGGCTTTGCAACTGGTGCAAAAAGGGCTGTCGAAGGCGACCATGTTTCTTGCGAATGGTGAAGTGGTGCAACCTGCGGATGTGCTTTATAAAAAGAGTATTCTGGTGGAAAGAGGAAGTTTCAGGCCAGTTACCCATGTAACCGTTGATATGTTGGAATGCGCAACATCGATGTTTGTACAGGAACCCAAAGTGCAGGGCGAAGATGTGCTGGTGATCATGGAGATGACGCTAAAGAACTTGTTGGATAACGGGAAAATTGATTACAAAGACTTTCTCGATCGGGTGGATATCTTGGCATCTCTCGGGAAGATCGTTTTAATTTCCAATTTTGCAGAGTATCACAGGCTTGCAGCTTATTTCTTCCGCTACACCAAAAAGATGATCGGCATCGTGATGGGGGTGCCAACCTTGAAAGAGGTATTTGACGAAAAGTATTATTCGGATCTTGATGGTGGCATATTGGAAAGCTTTGGTAGATTGTTTAAGAATGATTTGAAGCTTTATGTCTACCCATTGATGGATAAGAAGACGAGTGCGTTGATCACCTCAGATAATCTTTTGGTTACACCCAAGTTGCGGCATTTGTTTTCTTATCTTGTGGAAAACAGGCTGATTGAAAGTATTCGTGGATTCAATGAAAGCTACCTCTCCATCTTTTCTCGGGAAGTATTGTTGAAAATACAAAAGAAAGATCCTATTTGGGAGAAGATGGTTCCCGAATCCGTATGCAAGATCATCAAAGAGCGAAAGCTTTTTCAGCATGAGAACCAAGGTTGATCATTTGGTTTTAGCTGCAGGAGCAGGCGTTTGGGAGTTCATTTTCCTGATTCCTAGATAGATGATCGTGCCAATCAAGCTTATAAGCGAAATAACAAAAAATCCCGCAATCACATAGGTAGTCCATTGGTTGCTTTTAATTTTCCTTGCCAAGGGATGAACCGAAAGAATATGCGCAGGGGTGGGCATAGGGACATCAGGATTTTGCACAGTTCCTTGGTTAGGTTCAAAACTAGCAAAAGGGCTTCCCAAAAATTGTGGCATCACCGGTGTAACATCCCCCGTCAAATCTGCAAATTCCGAGCCTTGCACCAGCACATGCGCTTCAACATTTACTTTGATGGATTGGTTGCCGTTTGTGGTTATAGTTATCGTTGCTGTTTCCACTGAGCTTGGCAACTCGCTTGTAGACACCGAGATTTTTAGGTACGCCTTACCACCTTTAAGAACAGGCTTTGCAATTCGGACCCAGGGTTTGTCTGCCTTAGCATAGGCGTAGGTGGATTTTTTCTCATCGTTATAAAGCGTGATGGTTTGTTCTTTCACATCACCCGGTTGAAGTTCGAAAAGAAGATCGGTAGTGGTAGTTAAAACCTTGGGCGGTTTGACATAACCAAGGGCTTCAAAAAATTGTTGAATCGCAGCCATGCCTTGGGCCGGGGGTTTGGGTACAGGGTAGACCCAGCCATTATCCTTGTACCAACTTTCTACTGTGCCATTCTCAAATAATACTGCTGCACCGGTTGGGTTGGCCTTGGCTTTTTCAGCAAGATGCCTAGGGCTCTTGGCGCCTGCGAGTGTGCCAATCATAAAGGGCCTGATCGGAATTTCTGCAGTAACTGGAACGACGAGGTTGCCCCCGCTTGTTTCAAAAATCAGTTTCCCTTCGATGGTTTTTTCGCTTGTGCGTAGGGAATTGGAGAAGACAGTCATGGGGAGGGGTGCATCTTGGAATGTAGTAAAACGGCTCCTGCTGCGGGGTTTGCCCTCGCCTATGGAAAGCCAGGGAATCCCTTCGATGGAAACGCTGCCATACAAGATTCTTCGACCTTTGTTGCGAATTTTGACCGAGCACTTGATATCTTTGCCTGGTTTTAAGGTACCAAGATCCAGAGTGGGGGGATCGACTTCCAAATCAGCGGGAGGGATGGGCTGCGAGGGAAGGCGTGCGAGGAATTGATCCAACCCTTGCGCTGGGTCGGGGTGTTTTGCTGATTCCGTAGCGACCATGGCAAGGTCTAGGCGACCTATGCCACTGAAGAAAGTTCCAAATTCACCCTTTTTCATCATCTCGAGTGAGATGGACCAATCGGAAAGTATGGTGCTTGCAAGTTCATTAAAATTACTGCAGGTTTTTCCCGATGGGTAGCGAATGGGTTTGGGAAAGTCCATTTGTACGCCTGCGGAGGCATGACTTCTTCCGCCAAGCCCTATGCCATCAAAATAACAAAATGAAGCTTCCTCTGGATTTACCCTAGAGCAGCGTGAACAAGTTTGGACCATGGCCTTATAGTAAAGGCAAATGAAATGGATTGCAACCGATTGAAAAGGGTATTTTTCTACCCTACAGTTTATTTTGCGGGCATGCTTTTGTTGATTTCTTCAAGGACCGCTTTAAGGGCAGCAACATCGGTCTTTGCAGTGGTTTCGAAATTGCGAGTAGCCCCATTTTGAGTTGGGTCTTTAACTGCACAATAAAACTTCCAATCACCGGTTTGTGGGCTGTAATCCAGCCTTTGCCAAGCTAACCCACGGGTGGATAGTTGTTGCATTAAAGTGCGAAACTCTTCTGCAGAACCAAACTGAGAATGCGTTGCACCTACCCCAGCGCTGGCAGTAGCGCCAACCGGAGTAACATTGGATCTTGTGGGATCGAGGTTCGAGAAATTTCCGGTAGCCAAGGCCGCAGGACTAGTGGAAGAAGAAGGCGAGGGCAAATTAGGGACATTATTATTGTTTGGGTTGTTAAAATTGCCCGCAAGTGCCGTATTTTGCGCAGGTAACCGATTTAATGGGATACCTCCGCCCAGTAAAGGATCTTTATCAGAGGTAGGCGAGCCAAAGTTAAGCAGCGAGGGAGCTTGTGGCGTTACGGCATTTGGTGGCGGAGCTGCGCTGTTATTTCCTGGCAGTGGGCTGAAAAATTTATCCAGCGTACTGCTACTTCCGCTACTACTGCCTGTATTTTGGCAGCCACCGGTAAAACCTACCATCAATCCAAGGGCTATTAGATTAAGCCATTGGCTTTTTACTTGTGTCATTTTTGCTGTGTTTATAGATGTCATGGAAGGCTCCTTACTCCTTGACTCCCGCTCTATAGCAACTATTCTGCCTAATATCACTGCTTTTTCAGATTTTGTCACTATCTTGTACTTAAGTGGGTGGGAATAACAAACCTTAGGAACTCTTGCAATGCCAGCTTTTAAAATTGCGGTTATCGGTGGTGATGGTATCGGCCCTGAAGTAATTGATCAGGCAGTTCGTGTTTTGGAGGTTGTAACCAAAAAGGCCAACGCCTCCTTTACTTGGAACAAGTTGCCTTGGTCTGCGATCAATTATGAAAAGACCGGGGTCATGGTTCCCGATGATGGCTGGGATCTTCTTAAAAAACATGATGCCATCTTTCTGGGCGCGGTCGGCCATCCTTCCGTTTCTGATCACATTCCCGTTCATGGGTTGCTGCTTCCTATGCGTAGGATGTTTGATCAATATGTGAACCTCAGGCCCTCCTATCTTTATGAAGGCGTTGATTCGCCATTACGAGACAAGGCACCAGGCTCCATCGATATTCTTTTCTTCCGCGAAAACACCGAGGGTGAATATGCCCCAATCGGTGGCAGACTTTACACCGGCTTCCCACAGGAAATCGCAATTCAAACGAACACCTTCACCCGAAGGGGTTGCGACCGGATTATTCGTGCTGCTTTTGAAGCTGCAAGAAAACGGCCCCGTAAGAAAGTAACTTCCATCACCAAGTCCAATGCCCAGACTTTTGGCATGGTTTTATGGGACGAATGTTTTAACCAAGTGGCTTCTGAATACAAGGATGTTCACTCCTCTTTCTTGCTTGTTGATGCCGCTGCTATGGATCTTGTTCGTAAACCTGAACACTTCGATGTTATGGTTGCTAGCAATTTGTTTGGCGACATCCTGACCGATCTCGCAGCTATTGTTACTGGCACTATCGGCTTAGCTTCTAGCGCCAATATTAATCCCAGCAAAACCTTCCCCAGTATGTTTGAACCCGTTCACGGTTCTGCACCCGATATTGCAGGCAAAGGTATGGCAAACCCGATGGCAGCAGTGCTTTCTGGTGCGCTTATGCTTGAACATCTTGGCTTGCATGATGCTTCGCTGAATGTGAATCAGGCGGTGGCGAAGGTCTTGAAAGCTGGCGCACCAAGAACCCCCGATCTTGGTGGTAAAGCCTCGACTAAGGAAATCACAGAAGCAATATTAGCCGCTCTTTAATAAAGCCAAGCAGTTTTTTCAAAAGTAAAGAACCTCTCCCGGTGTTTTCGGTAGAGGTTCTTTACTTAACTTTTGCAAATACATGGTTTAATGCTGCAAGCATATCCAGTCTGCGAAAGTCCCTTCCCGTTGCAGTATCATGCACCATTACGCCAGTTTTCTGCATGATTACCAGCATCGCTTCGGGCAGGTTTTTTCCATCCATCTTCCAATCATAACCACTCTTTTCGATTCCTTCTCGCAGCAGCATAGCTGCGCCACAGGCAATTGCATTGGAAGAACTGGTGGCACTGGCAGGGACTAGAAGGCTTATTTTCGCATTACGGTCGAGGTAGATTTCGTCTTTACCAGGCTTCACCGCCCCGATTGCAAAACAATCAGGCTGACAGGCAGGCCAAGAAATGCCCTTGGTGAAATTATGATTTCCAGAGGGCGCGCTGACCCAAACATTTCGCTTGCGTAAGGCGCTTAACTTCTCATCGATCTCACTTTTTACAGGTTCAGAATGCTCCTTATCATCCACCGGAGCAAGGTTAACCGTCGTGATATGATACTTCTCATGATTATCCACAATCCACTGCAAGCCCGCTGCAAGGGTTTTGTCATCACGCACATTACAATGACAACATTCAAGACCTCTAATAACTGCAACTTGGTTGTTGTAGGCAACTCCCTGTTTGCCCTTGTAGTTTATGGAAGAGGGTATGCCAATAGTCGAACCATGATATCCTCTTCCTTCATGCTTGGGATCGTTGTCGCCATCCACGCTGTCGTATGAAACCAAAACCTTGGGCCTTCCTTCGTCCTTGGTGTTCCATTCGGGCATGGATAATTTGCATCCATCATCAACGAGCGCAAGAGTCTGCCCCCTGCCAAAACTTAGGATGGTCGAGTATTTTTCCCAAGAGTCGGTGATGCGGGTCAGACGGAATTCGACCGGCAGGATCGGTTCTGCTGCATCAATCGCTTTCGGGAATCCTGTTTCAATAGCTATTAAAACAGAGAAGAAAAAAGTTTTTATACCCCTCATAATGCTGTGGCCTCGATGATTGAGTTTAAGCCTGAAGTAGGGATTACTCTTTGAATGTGCAGTCCGCTTTTCGCGAACAAAGTCTTGTATTCTGCAAGCGTTCGCTCAATCCCTCCTGGAATTCCCATCATGATCCAATCAAACATTTTGCCGGGATGGGGCGTGTTGCCTTCAGGTAAAATTGCCTCGATCATTAGCACTTTGCCATGCTCGGGAAGAACCTTCCTTATGTTGCTAAGTATCAGCACGCTTTTTTCATCATCCCAATCATGAATGATATGTCTGAGTAGATAGGCATCTGCATTAGGTGTGACACTTTCAAAGAAATCGCCTGAAATCAATTTGAAGCGTTCACCATTGTTTTTTAAAGCAGCAGTGGCTGCGGTCACATGCGAAAGATCAAAAAGGACGCCATGCAGGTTG
>Ga0209596_1000607_pt1 | contig 32990 bp, 57 predicted proteins | sample M_130807_MF_Meta_FD_187314 | JGI IMG/M metagenome (GOLD analysis project Ga0209596, IMG submission 187314) | Freshwater microbial communities from Lake Montjoie, Canada to study carbon cycling - M_130807_MF_MetaG (SPAdes) (version 2) | ecosystem: Environmental > Aquatic > Freshwater > Lake... | reverse complement strand
TAGCAACCGCTACAAGTCTGTTCTGTGCCAATAACAAGATTTCGTTTCTTGTATTAGCTTGTAGCTTATTTAAAATTATTGTTAATTCAGGAGTAAAATACAAAGTACCATTCTGAACATTTGATGCCACATTCTCTGTGAACATAGATGTTCCTTTTGTTAATTCGTATTTGTAGAATCTTTTACCTGAAGCCTTTACTAATGCAGTAATTACACCACTAGCTTCGGTTGTAGATGTTACATCTGAACTTGCAATAAAATAAACTTCCGTAATACCACCTAGTGAATCACGGCAATCTAAGGTATATCCTTGTGTTAATGCGCACGGCATATTGTATTATTTTATTGTTTTAAAAAATGGGGAGTATATTTCAACTCCCCTAATTATTTAGATAGCTACCTTTACAATCTCATCAGGGAATGCAATGTTCACACCCATTTTAAATTCAGCAGCAAATCTTACTTCATCAGCTTCTTTAGCAAAGAAGATTTCAAACTTTTCTTCTTCGTTCAATAAATCTGTACCTAAGAATAAGTTGCTTAAACGTAATGCGTAAACATCATTAGTTCCGTTTAATCCATTAAGTGCAATTACACGGATTGAAGTCCCAGGCAATACAAATTCAGAATCTGCTTTACCATCAAAAGAATAGTTAAACATATTAGCATTTTTCAATGCAATAGTGTATGTTCTGAAAGTATCAACTCCACAAACAATAACCATATCTTCTGCAGATACAACTTTTGCAGGGATTGCTCTGTAAACACCATCCATTAAAGATACTACGTTAGCAGCAGTAATAGATGTCAAAGGCGCACCTGAAATAAATCCTGATACGTTTGCATCTACAACACCTGAAGCAGCACCAATCAATTTGATTAAACCATCAAACTTGTTTAAGTTACCGTTTGCAGAAGCAGAATCACCCTGCCAAATAGCAGTCTCTAATTGAGCAGCAATAGTCTTTGCTTTCTTATCAGAAAAATCTTGCTCAAATGGAATTGAATCGTACTGAGAACCTGTTGGTAAAGCCTTTTGTAAATACTTAGATTCTAATGTCTTAGGACATAAAGCCTCTTGTACTTTAATTTTACCTACTGTTACAGTTCTTTGTGTGAAAGAAGTTGTACCTGATGCGTTCCAACCGCAAGTACCACCTGCTTGAAAGAATGCATCTGTATCCATAATGTTGATAGTTTCTGCAGACTTTACACCAACCATTACGTTACCTGCGCTTTTAATTAAAGCTGCAGTTTTTGCGCCTAATACTGAAGAAGTCACCAATGATGCTTCGTTCTCTTTTGTATAATTCGCTAATGAACTTACTGAAAATGCCATTGTTTATTAATTTATTTGTTTAAAATTGCGTTTCTATATTTCTCTAATCTTTCGTACTTGCTATCATTAGTAGTTACATAAGATTGAAATGCGTTTGCTGCTTTTTGAGTAGGCTCTGCAGTTGGGGTGTTTGAAAGTGCCTCTACTAATTCAGCTACTTGTGCAAACCCTTGTTTTACTTTGCTCTCTAATTCAGCAATCTTAGCATCTAATTCTGCTTTTTTACTTTCGTAATCTGCTTTTAATGCATCAAGCATTGCAGCAGTATCTTGTGCAGGTTCAACTGCAGCATCAACCATTACAGGTTCTTCTACGATTACATCTTCTTTAGGTGATGCAATTTCAATAATTGCGCCCATTTCATCTACTTGAATAGATGTACCATCCATTAATTGATGCTCACCCATTGGAGCAGGTGTACCATCAGCCATTGTAACCATACCACCAATTTCTAAAGAAGATATCATAACTTTCGTTCCATCTACTAAAGAATATTCAGCCATTTCTACCTTAGTTACTGCAGGAGCAACAGGAGCAACAGGCTCAACAACTTGTGGCATATTTTCAAATAAGGCTCTTATTTGCATCAATGCTTCTTTTGTGTTCATTTTTCTTTTTATTTAAATGTTTATAATTAATAATATTTATCACTTAAAAATCAATTTGACATAGTATGTCTTTGATTCTTTGCATTTTAACTTCTTGTTCAGTTACTTTAGGAGAATAGTTAAACACACCTTCAATAGAGAATCCATTAACCAAACCTTGTTTTACTTTATCCCACACCTCATCATTTTCTACTAGCATAGATACAAACCAACTACCATCAGGCGCATCATCAAATCCTTTCATTGGTTCAATGCCTCTAGACTTATCACTAATAAAACTTTCAAACATTGTAACCCCTGTTTCAATTTGGTTAGGGTCGTGCATTAAGTTGACATTGTTCTGATAGCCTTTCTTAAAATATTTTTGAACAATCTTTGTAATAGTGTCTTTAGAAAAAGCAACGTAGTAATCCCCAAAAGTAGCATCGCTTCTAAAGATAGGAGTATCAGCCAACATAGCGCATCCACTAATAATGCGCTTATCTTCACTAATAATTTGAAACTTTTGTTCATTTTTAAATGCATTCCAATTCTTTTGAATGGCAGGTCTATCTACTAATGATACGAACTGAACCTCTGCATCATCATTAAAATCATCAGATATCTCCAACATATATAAAGGTAATTCCATACTCATAAATATATTTTTTTTAAATATTAACTAAATCTTGCTCTTTGTCTTATTGCAGTTATTCTTTCCTGACTGCTAGTAACATCACTTTCAACTACATATGCTCTTACTGCCTGATTGCCAATGTCATTAATTGATTGTTGGCTGATGTTAGTTGTTGCTGCTCTAGGTAATTGTGGCATTATTGGTGCAGATGCAGATACAGAAGGCATACCTACACCACCTGAACTACCTGCACTACCTGAACCATTTTTGAATTTTGCAATACTAGTTGCTGCAATAGTAGCAATTCCAACACCTGCTCTTATTTTTGCAGCTAAAATTTGTGATGCAGTTATAGGAACACCTGCTATACCTAAAGGAGCATTTGCTGCAGAAATAGATGCAATTTCTCTTTGTGTATTTACTATTATTTGTGCAATGGCTAATGCTCTATCAACAATAAATAATGTATTTGCTATTGCTTCACTTTTACCTGCTAATGTACCTAATAAACTAAGACCTGCGTGAACTGCTTCAAATTTAGCATCTTGTAATGCATACTCTGCTTGTAATTGAGCATCTTTAAATTCCTTATCTAATTTAGCATCTTTATCCCATTGCTCTAATTGTCTTTGGGTTCTTGCAGCTAACCCATTTGACATAATATTAGTAACCCTATCATCAATTTCTTTTTCATCAGCTTCTTTTTGGTCATTTCTTAATTTAGCTAATTCTTTATAATCTATAACTTCTTGCCTTCCTAATTTTTCTCTTAATTCTTTTAAAATTTCATACTTTTTTATTTCAGAATCATATTCTTTTTGAATTTGTAATTCAAGGTTTTCAATAAGTATTTTGTCTTTTCTATTTTGTTCCTGTATATCTAATATTCTTAATTTAGAATTTAAATCTGCCCTTTCATCAATTTCTTTTTCTGAATTACCTCTAATAGCTTGTAATTGATATTCAAGTCTTTGTCTTTTTAATCTATAAACTTCATCTTCTCTATTTCCTTGTGCTTCTAATTCTGCTATTTGATTATCTAATGCTTTTGTAATTTTAACAATAGCCTTTGCCCATTCATCTGATTCTCTTTTTGCTGCTGATGTAATTCCAACAAAGTCAGTAATTTTTTGAACAACACCTCCAATTGTTTCAGCAAATTTAAATAATTGTGGAAAGCTATTTTTAATATATTCAGTAAATTCATTAAAGTTTGCAATAAGTAATCCAATAGATACTGCTAATGCTCCAAATCCTGTAGCAATAATTGCACCTCTTAATGTACTAAATGCAGCTACAACTTGTGTTCTTATAACTGTTCCTAAATTCTTAAATGAATCAATACTATTTCCAACTGCCTCTAATCCTTGCGAAAGTGCCATTGCAGATTGTACTTTAACTAATGTCTTTTGTAAGTTTTCAGATTCAACCCCAAATAAACCTATTGCACCCTGTACTGCTGCAAATCCACCTGCAACACCTGCTAAAGAAGAAGTTAATGCTCTAAATTTTTGGTCAGGATTAAATGCATCAGTCAATGCTTTAGCATCTCCAATCCTATCACGAAGTTCTGCTGCTTTCTTTGCTGCAATTACTGCTTGTTGTGATGTAGCACCAAACTTATCTGACAAAGCTACTACCTCATTCTGTGCTTCTCTAAGTTGCTTTTTAAGTGAACCAATAGAACCTTCAGCACCTGATGTATTTACGTTTACATTTAAATTTAAATTCTCTGCCATTAGTATGTTGTTTCAATTACTTTTAATAAACTTATTTTGCTCGTATTGTATTCCATAGGATTATATCCTTCTACTTTATTTAGTCTGAATAGTACACCATCTATCCAAATAAATTTGCTAAAATCTAGGTTGTTAATATCTACTGTATTTAATAAAGCAGAGCAACTTAATAGCTTACTATCCTTACTTGTTATTTCTGCTATATAATTGCTATGGTATGCATTAAATATATTTGCAGTAGGAAATGTAGTTGCATTATATTGTATTTCATATGGTGCACCAAAATTAATATCATTTGTAGGTGTAAAAGGGTCATTAAGATGACCACCATATCCATATGTAGTTAAAGTATCAACTACTACTGCTCCGTTTAAAATAGTATGACTTGTTCTACCTGTTATCTTTTTAGCCTGTAATATTCTAATAACACAATCTATTGAATTCTCTTTGGTATTATTATCAGATACTTTATAAATAGCAGGGTATATCTTATCTGTTCCTACCTTTTGATATAATACACTAGAAGCAAATATTACATCAAGTGTATCTGTTTGTTTGCTAAAATCATATTCAGTATCATAAATTCTATCACCATATCCTTCATTAAATTTTTTCTTATAGTTTTCATTATAGAAGTCATTGTCATCTTTAAACTTATAATTAAAATATCTAGCATTCAATTCACTCATAGGCTTTATACTCAATGGCTTAGACCTATCTATTTTATTAGACCAATCCAAAGCATTAGCACTTGTATCAGAATAAAAGTTAATATAAGGCTTTATAATTATCTTTTTATCATTCCAAGTATCTTCATAAACATATAAGTTAAACATTTTAACTATGCTTAAAAAGAAGTCTCTTTGAAATACCCCTTTTGGTATTGTATCATTAATAACTAATGAATCACCATAAGCTATATTAACAGGAATTAATGCATCAGAAAAGAATGATACTTGTGCTTCTGTTAAATTAATTGGTGGGTCTGTGTCTTTATTTGGTGCAGTATTTGTAAATCTAAATCTAATGTAATCATTAGTATTCATTAATACTTCTACTTCCCCATCTAATCCAAATGCACCTACAAAATTAGATTCAAATATATTTGTATTATTTTTGTATATATAAAAAACACCACTTGTAGAATCTCCTGCAAAAGTATATTTTATTTTTAAATTTATAGATGATGTTCCTGTATATGTAAATATACTATTGGCAGAACTTGGAACTAGACCTGACCCTGTGACAGACTCAAATGGAATAGTTCTTGTACCTAATATCTCATAAGCAGTTGACCTTGATGCTGAATTTAAAGTGCCTGTAGTTTTTGTTAATGTTTTTTGATTATGTGGTATTACAAGTCTATCAAAAAGTTGTTGGTCTCCTGATAATAAATCTAGTGAATATGTATAATCTGTATTTGAAAAAATCTTGCTAATATATTCTTTAACATATAAAGCAGGTCTATATGAAGTTACCTGAAAGTTTACTTTATCTGTACTCACATTGCCATAGTCAATCAATGGATAATAATACCCTGAGCCTGAAATAGTATCCCAACTTGCTTTAATGTTTGTAATATTATAAGTATGATTGTATGCACTAAAGTCTAAATCTTGCAATCTTTTATTACCTAATGCATTTATAAAACCACCTAATTCTCCAAATACAGAGCATTGATATTCAATAGCTTTGCCTTCTACAATAATTTCTAGTATTCTTAATGTCCCTTTAAAGACTTGTATTTTATCTATAAAGATTCTACACTGTGCAGACTTTGCAGCATTGTAATTATAATTGACATTAGGCAATGCATCATCTGTAGTATTAGCATTACCCAAATCAAATACAAATCCAAATACTCTGTTGTTTGTAGAATTACCTGCTATGTTTATAGTCTTTGAAAATGATGTATTCCTACTACCAAAATCAGTTATATCATCAATGGCATAAGTAAACTCTGTACTTAATTCCTTTGATAATTCTAACTTATAATCTTCTATGTATATTTCTGTAGTAACCATTATCTGAATTGACTGTTTACATATTTAGATACTTCAATGTCTATTTCAAAATTAAATAGCTTATCTGCACTTTCTAGTTTGTACTGATAGTTATTACTACTAATTGTAACAGGAAAGAATGCACCCTGTACTTCCATATAAACTATTGAACTAGACATCAACTGTGCTAACCATTCGTAATCTTGTTGGCTTACCCAATCAGATATTAAATGAAACATATCCTTATGTTGGATGGCATAGTTAACAGTGCTTTCATTGTACTTATTATAAGAATCAATGTTAGTCATTGCATTGCCTGATAACTGATATTCATTTTTTCTATAGCTTGTTTTCTTAAACTCACTAGACCTTCTATTAACCAATGCAAACTTCATTGTATCCCAACCGCCTAGTCTATTTAAAAAGTTCAGGTTATATTGTCTGTATTTAGGATAACACTTTTGTGTAAACTTTAACTTCCTAGATTCAGCAGCACCTAATTTGATATAAAAATTATACCCATAAGTAGATTCTGTTATTAAACTTCTACCTGCAAAAGTATTAATACTAGCAGCAGAACAGTTAAATAAATTCATTTGACCACTAAAAGTAATAGAACCACTTGCACTATCAAGTATAGAACCTGATTCATTAACCACATCTATCTTAGCAGAATAAGCACCTGCAGTTACCCTAAAGAAGGTAGCATAGAAATTATCTCCGTATTCAATCGTAATGTCATTTGTATCTCTTTCAGTTAGCCAATCATCTGTAAAGTTTTCTATTAATAGATTATCATAGTAATTAGATAGCACTAATGGATTATCTTCATTAGTAAACAATATGTCTGCAAATAAAGGTGGATAGTAATTATAAGCACTTAAAGCACCTGAAGCTAAATTTGTGTTTGTTATTAAATTACCACCTGATACATATTCTTCTCCTATTCTTATTTGAGAATCTACCTTTATTTTATCATTTGATGCTACTAGAATTGATGAACCTGAAGGCTCAAAATAATTAGTAACAAAAGACCTTACCATAGGGGAAGGATTAAATACACCATAACTGCCTTCTGCTGATGGGGATGGATATACTTTAGTTCTACTTACCTGTGCGTTATTAACGAATACATCATACACAAATTTAAATGCAGTTTGTCCTACATTAGTTGAACTAGATACATACCATAAGTCATCGTGCATACTTGAATAAGGAGCAGGACTACTTTGAATTGTTATTGCCATTATTTATTTCTTTACCGATTTGTCTTATTTTAATTTGAATATCTTTACCTAATGCAGCCTCCATTACATTGTAGAAGTTTTGACCAAATACCTCTTTTTGTGCATTGTCAAAATAATGTGTTGACCTAATACCTTTCCTGTGTATAGACCTAGCTACAATATAAGCTAAAGACTTTTTACTATCTATTGCTTTTAATTCTACCCCTAGTTTACTATATTTCTTTACTGCAGTTACCTTTAGTTTATTATAACCTAACCATCCCTGTACTGCTGAAATAGGAATACTCTTTTTAGATGGGTTAAACTTATAAGGTGTTTTTGAATCTGCCTTTATATTTTTAGTTCCCTTAACACCCTTGTTTATAAAATCCCAATACTTTGAAGCCTTTTCTGATTTAGGATATCCTAATGATAAAGTATAGCTTGTGCCAAACTTTGTTAATACTAATCGTATATCATTAATAGCACCTGAAGCAATAGACCCATTTGCCCTTAGGTTTTTTTGAGCAGTTAATATAAAGTCTGCACCAAAGTCTTTAAGCAATCTTTCAGCAACAGGCAAACTATTAGCCTTCATAGGTTGTTCCCCTATGGTATTTAAAAATCCTTCTCCTAATGCTAATGCTTGTGCTTTGCTTATGCTCATACTAATAAATAGTATAATGGGCTTAAAATAACTATCCCCACCTTTGCGGGATGGGGATGTTAACCAAAAATCCAAACTATGAAAACTATCTAATCTTTTTTATCTGCTCATTATCAAAATCTGTCTTAGCTTTTAGATATGCTAAGATGTTTAAACATTCTATTGTGCTTAGTTCATATGCTTCGCTAACTGTGCAATTTTCGTACTCGGCAATAAGTTTGGTGCTATATTGCCATCCAAAATACTGCATAAACTTTGAACCACCTCTTTCGCCTGTGCTTCCTGCATCCCTGCTTCCACCATCTTCTTCTCCAAATAACCCTTTGAAACTTCTATCCAATTTCTGTATACTTGATAAAAAAAAACAAGCGAATGGTAAACATCTACAAACTTTGCAGTCAACATATCATTTGCGTATTCCTCGTGTCTACTTGCATCGTACTTCTCATTAAACCAAATACCGAACTTTCGCTTCTGTGGAATTACCATTGTAGCTGCTAACTTATGTAGGTTACCGTATAAATCCTCACTAAATACTTTGCTCTCTATATATCTTGCGAATGGCATCTTACTGACATCGTAATTAATTCTGTACCTCTTACCATTAGATATGCGTATATGCTTCTTAGGAGTGCCTTCTATCGGTTCATTTAAGAAAGCTATGGTTTTACTCAACTTCTTGTATTCATCCAAAGGAAGGCTATCTATTTGCATTTCAGTCATATTGTTGACTATCCCTACTAATTTGACTTCTAGGTCTAAATCAGTTGCATCTTTATCCTTTGTATTTAAAGCATTGTAAATCTGTTGGTATTGCCATACATTTATTTTATCCCACATAGATTATTGATTTAGGTAAAGATACTGCAATTAAATTAAAAAACTACCTTGTTTTGGTTATAGATTTTTAAGTAATCTTGCATATCTTTTATGTCATATTCTCCTTTCCAATTTGGATGATTCCAACAATGTTCAAATACATTTTGTATCTGCTCTTTTTCTTTTTCAAGTGCTAATTCCATATCATTAAAGAGTTCTGTCCAAGTATATTTTTCTACTAAGCCACCTTCTACATTATATGATATAGCGTGTTCTACTTTTTCAATTAATTCTTGCATTGCTGTTTTCATAATTTATTTGTTTTGGTTAAGTATTTTTTCCTTCATCCATTTAGCACCATCTATATGAATAGCAGATACAAGATATTTTCCTAATTTATCAGACACATCTTCGTGTATTGTTGAATATTTGTCAGAATAGGATTTTATCTCCTCATCACTTGGTAATTTTATTGAGGTTAATGATTTAATTATATCATAAATGGTCTGCAAATCTTTTACTTCTTCGCCCTTATACATAAACTTAGTGTACTTAATAGTAATAACAACTTCATTATTTTTATAGAATGATATAGAAGGACTTGAATACTCCTCTCCTATTGTTAATGTACCTTTTGGTGTCAATAGAATAGCTTTATCAGAAGCTGTTGTTTCTTGTTTCATAAGTTATTTTTTTAATATATAATTTAAAATTAAAATTCCAATAACACCCCCAATTGCAAATCCTAAAAATAATCCTTGCATAAATTTATCATTTTTTTCTAAAAAGTTTTTCATAGGTTATTTGTTATGGATTACAAGCATTATACATTTTACCATAAGCCTCAAATGCTTTGTTTTTCTCTATGGCTATTAAACCACTAGATGCATATCCAAATTCAAATGCATTAATAAAAAATGCTCTTTCATTATCAATTAGATCGTCAATTGCTATTAATAATTCTTCTTTAGTAATTGTTTCATCATTTCTAAAATAATACTTTAAGTTTTGTAGAGGTGTATTCATTTTGCTTTTATCATTATAATTCAAATCATAGTAATCTTTCCAATTGGTAGGCAATCCTTTTAGGTTTGCATTACAATCATCTACTATCTGCTCTTTTTCTTTTTCTAAAAAATAAGTTCCATCAATTCTTACAGGATAAGTTTTTTCGTCAAATGATTTTTGTAAATTTTCTAATAATTCTTGCATTGCTGTTTTCATAAGTTATTTGTTTTTTTTAGTTATATATTGGTATAAGTATGTATAAGATACACCAATTACAAATCCAATAAATAGTGTTATAAATGTAGTCATAGGTTATTTGTTTTGTTGTTTAATTAACTTATTTACTTTTTTTGTAAGACTTTTAACTTCATCTTGCAATAGTTCTAATTCTGTTTTTGGACTTGGACATTGACATTCATTTGGTAATGGGAAAAAAAAACTAGTATTTTTTTCTTTTTTGCCACATCTTTCACATAATTTATAAGGATTTATATAAGTAATTCCACACACTTCATTATATGTAGCTAAATTTGTATTAGTTGTTGTTATTTCAAAAGTACCTGTTGATGTTAGTTTCATATTTATTTTTTTTTGTTTAATGTGGTAAAAATAGTTTATTTTAATTAAAAATCTTAAGTATAAATACTAATTTTTATATTAGAATTATATTTCTAATATTGTATAATAATTACTTTTTGATATGTAATTTTAAAGTAATTAGAATTATATTTCTAAAAAACCACCCCAAGTTTTTTATAAATTACTATCAGGTTATTAATATTTGTATCCTGAGGTGGTCTATGCTCTTAAATGTTTTGAAATATCGCAACTACTAAGAATGCGAATATAAGAATAATTACTGCTTGTATGTTTTCTTTTTTCATAATAAATGTGCGTTGGTCAGTCGCACCCCTGACTTCTTGGGTTAGTTATATAAATTATGTTCTTTAATTCTACTAACTGCTGCAAAAAATGTTTTGTCTCCTGTTTTTAAAGCATTAACCATTACATATCCTTCTAAGTCAGTTTGAAAAGGAGTTTGTGTTGCATCTTTTACATATGCTTTACCATTAATAAGTCTTACAATAGGATTCTTTTTAAATCCTCTGCCATAACCTGATTGATAATAGCCTTGTCCAATTTTTTTAAATTCTTTCATAATGTTGGTTTTTTTGGTTTGTTTGATAAATCAAAGATAGTGTAAGATATATACACATTCCAAACATTTTGTAAACTATTTTTAAACTTTGTGATGAACGGTAAATAAAGCTGATGAACGGTAATTACATCATAGAATACCTGCCTGACCCCCTTCTAATGCTAAAGTTAGACCACGCTAAAGCCAATGCCATAACGCAGTCATCGTGGAATCCTGATGGTGCAGAGTACCTAACCCCATTAGCTGTGAACTGATATTCAAAGACCTGCAGTTCATTTGTTATTGCTCCTTCAGGGAATCCTATCTTTTGTTGTTGTATGGCAGTTGCAAGACCCTCCATAAGTTGTTGCTTACTTGAACTTGTAAACTTTAAACCTTCTATTGCAATACCTTCCCTTTGTAAGTCTTCTAAGATAGGGTCTCCTACACCTGTGCTATCTACCAATATAGGGCATCTAGGCAGCCTTTTTATATTCTCCTTAGTGTTATGCCAATCCATTTGATACCTGTCAAAATAAGCCACATTGCCATTATTATCAAGACCTATTATAACTGTATGGTCAACAGACTTTGCAAGGTCAATCCCAAATGCAACTATTTGTTGGTTGCTAATTGGCTTAACGCAATCCTGAATAAATTTATTCCCAAATGGGTTTGCACTATTCTCTGATGGGTTAGCCATATATTCCTGCTCAAATACTACGTTTGGCAGTTGCATCCTAGCTTCATCTATTTCCTGTGGGTCTATGTATGGATTATCATAACTCGTAAATTTAAAGGATGCCCAATCATTTTCCCCCTCTTTCATAAACAGACTATAGAAATAGTTTTTGCCTCTTGGAGTAGATAAGAAAATTGCCTTCCCTTTGTAATCGGTTAGGGTTGGTCTAATACTGTTCTGCCATCCTGCTTCTAAGTCAGGTATAAAGGATGCTTCATCTATAATAACTAAATGAAATTTACGACCTCTAAGGTTATCTAATCGTTCTCCTGTAAAGAATTCTACCTGCCCACCATTAGGGAAATCTATTTTAAGGTCAGACTTGTTTTTAGGCAGTTCTATGGATTCAGTCAGCTTAGCAAAGAAAACCTTAGCTAATCCATAAGTAGGGGTTATATAAGCCACAGAAAGACCTTTAACGGCATATGTAATAGAAAGTATCTGTGATAGTTCTGACTTACCAAATCTACGACCACACATCACCACCCTGAAACGCTTATCACATTCTAGGATTCTCTGTTGGTTTGCGTGAGGATTAGGTAAGAATATCTGCATTACAGAATCGTTTTGCCATCTACAAAGATAACTTCTATTTTATTATCTGACTTAATATCCATCTGTTCTTTTGGTTTGCCATATACTCTAGTAAGTAAAGTATCCAATGAATACAGGCTACCATTGCTCATAGATTTTAATATGGCTTTTGCTACTGTCTTTTCTAGTACAGTTGCTTTGTCATTTGTGCTAACTGATTTAAGTTCTTCTTCATCCATAGACATTAAAGCCTGAATGCTATCGTTTATTTCTGATAGCTTATAGCCTTGTTCCTTTAAAAGGCTGACATATTTTCTAGGTCTGCCATTTGGGTTTGCAATTTCTCCCTTTTTAAATTGATGTTGTATTATATCTTCTGCTGCCATTGTGCTATTATTGTGCTATTATTTATCTAATTTAGATTTAAAATGCTCACACAATACTTCCATTTTTGCTATGTAGTATGTGCTAAAGTCTTTGTATCCTTCGTTGTTTTGTTGATAGTTTATATATAAAATTCCTCTCAATCTTTGTGATGGGGTTTTATTTGTGTCTAGGTCTGTTTTAATATCATCTAGGTTATCTAATTCATCTTGTTGGAATGTTTCTTCTTTGATAGCTATGTAACAGAATCTTTGGTTAAGTTGGAATACCTGTGCAGCATCAACAGGTGATAGTTCCTGTGTTCCGAAGGTAACTTTAATGGTCTTATCCTTTCTTGATGTTAACCCTTCAATCTGTGCAGCTAGTATTATCATCCTAGTTTTTCTTTATGTTTATTTTTTAAATACTCCATATGTGTCTTAGTATCCCCCATAACTAAATGACATTGCCTACATAATGCCATAAGGTTTTTAATATCATCAGCCTTTTTGTCTCCCCCCATTCCTCTTGCTTCTATGTGATGTATGTCTACTGCCTTTGCTCCACAGGATTCACAAGGTATAAAATCTTCTATGCCATATCCAAAGTAATCTAAATATAGTTTAGTATGTTTCTTCATTCATTAATATAAAGTTCAAAGATACGAATATAAATCCTATGTTTAAACTCTTATGTAATTGTGCATACTCATCTACTGAATATCCTATTGATATACCTAATTGGATTGTTTCTGTTAATACCCCTAAAGATATTCTAAATCTATCAAATTGTATACAGTATTCCATTACTTATCTATTTGCTTTAGTTTATTTATTGCCCATTCAATACCTGAAGTACCACCCCAACAATCCCACATCAAACCACCACAACCTTCTGAATATGGTACATCTTTACTTTGTTGATGTCTTTTAAATGATGCCATTCTAGCTATTGTATCCCTAGATATGTTTTCTTTATTTGCTAATTGGTTAGCCCTAGCTTTACCTACTGCAGTTCCACAATCACCCCAACCATTTTCATCTGCCCATTTTAATGCTCTCTTTGCATTGTTACTTGCTGATTCAGGATAGTCATTATAAGTTTCTTCATATTTGCCACTAGCTATAATTGCTGCCCATACCTTTGCAGCTTTTTCGTGTGTATCATAAATACAAGCACCTGTACCAATTCTGTATTTTCCGTTAGATTCACATTTGTATATCGGCATTACCTATTAATTTATTATAAATAGCAAATCTCTTGTTATTTATTGTGTGCAGGTTAAAGTTAGTATTGCAGTAATCAAATAGCTTCTGCCCATATTCAATTCGTGCTGCTTCATCAAAGGTTAGTAGCTTAATCCATTTGTACCAATCCTGTTGATTGTTTACATAGCATACAGGCATATTCTTATAAGGGTGTACGTTGCTGACTATAGCAGGGTTTTTCTTTGCAGCAGTTTCTAATACCTTTAGGTTAGATTTCATAGAACCGAACTTATTTTCTACCAATGGAATTATACTAATATCAGAATCAGCGTAAGCACCCATATATTTACTTACCTCTGCATAGTCATAGATAGTTGGGTTTAGCTTTAATCCGTTTGTAAATACTCCAATCATCCTATCCCATAAATGCTTTTCTCCTAAATTATATCCTGCTATAACTGTTCGTACAGGGAAGTTAATCTTCTTCATTGGATTCCTAAGAATGTCTAAATCAGGAACGTGAGTACCTGAACCTGCCCAAAACAATCTAACTAACTCTGATTCTACTTTATTATCTTGGAACTGTTCTTCCCCATAAGGTAATGCATTAGGAATGATTTCTACATTAGTATTGTACTTATATATTTCTTCAGCTAATCTTTCGTGTGTACAGGTGCAAAGGTCTGCAACCTTCATATACTCTGTAATGATTTCTGCTATATTGCTTTCTCTATATCTTTGCGCTAAAATGTGTGAAGGTGGTAATACCCAATAGTCATCATTATCAACTATCAGTTTAAAGTCATATTTCAATTTCATTTGAACTAATAGCTTTGCATCTGTAGAAGCTAAAAATCTATTAAATATTACTATGTCATAGTTATTATCAAATACTGCCTCATTGATTGTATCTGTAATCATACAATAATCTTTGCGCATATTAACTAACGGCATCATAATCCTATGATACCCTACCCCACTAAATTTAGTTGTAATTGCTAGTATTCTCATAATGGGATATAATATGCTTTAGTTCCGTTTGAATATTCAGATACGTTTTGATTATGTAAATCCCAAGTCTTTTTAACTAAATCCATTTTATTATATCCATAAGAATCACTACCATTCTGTTCAATATGAGTAGCTTTTATATTTGGTATGTACTTTGTATGTAATCCTGCTGCTCTACATCTAGTACAGTAGTCTAAGTCTATTGCTCCATATGGGTCTAGTTCCTCATTAAATGCACCTAACCTATTTATTGTTTCTTTTGATATTGTAAAATTGCCAATTAAATCTAATGAATCACCATTAAAGCCTCCTAATGGAATTGAACAAATACCTATGCTTGTATCCTGCATATATTCATTCCTAATCTGCAACCAATTATCAGGCTCTTGTATATCATTACCCATAATAGTTACATAATCATATTTGTTTAATTGCATCAATCCCTTATTGATTGCATAAGCAATGCCTGTTTCATCTACAATGCTAATTAAGTCTATATGCTTACCTGCATTTTTAATGTTATGAAACAAAGTATCTATGTTTCTATTTTGATAGTTTAGATAAATTAATGCGTTCATCGTGGTTTATTTTCTCCTAATTTTCTTGCAGGTACTCCTGCATACTTTGTATATTGCTCTGATTCACCTTTAAAGAATGCACTTGCTCCAATCATACAACCTTCTAATACAACTGACCATTGATGCAATACTGCATTTAATCCTATGTTGCAGTTATCATTTATAATAGAATGTCCACCAATCTTTGCACCGCAACTGATAGTAACTTTGTTATCTATAATACAATCGTGTCCTATATGTGCGTGTTTCATTATAAAGCAATCATTACCTATATAGGTATTAGTTTCAGTTCCTGCATCAATAGTAACTAATCCTGTAATTATATTGTTATTACCTATAACAACTTTGCCTTTTGTTTTATCCCAATACTTTTTATATTCAGCAGGTTCGCCTATAATACAATAAGCACCTATGTAATTGTTATCACCTAGTGTAACATTGTCTCCGATAATTGCAGTTGGATGTATAAAATTATTCATTTGTTTTTGGTTTGCGACCACGCTTTTTTTGGTTTATAATTTCTTGATTTTCAATTAGTTCACTTTTTTCACCTTTTTCACCTTTCCCCATAATTAAGTTTTCTATTGGTAAACTTTCATAATATTTATATAGTCTTACAACCATATCCATACGGCAATTCCCACACCATATAGTCAAAATAAAATTAGGGTCTATGTATTTTCTATATATTGCCTCATAGGTTTTCATTATAGACAAATCTAAGTTTCTAAGATAACCACTTTGTGATGTCTCGTAATTATTGTAATGTTCTTTTAAATATAATCTGTCAACTAATTCCATATCTTATAAATTAAAGTTTCTACAATAGATGCCATAAATCCTGATATAAATATAACACTTGTTATGTTTACAATTAGTTCAGGTGAGAAATATAATACAACCCCAATCCACGAAGCCAAGCAACTTCCACAACTGAAAGGTTTGAAGTTGATTCCCCATTTACGATGCAGGTTGTGGATAGTATTAAAAAATAATGATGCACATATGCTAGTTAAAATTATTTGAATCATTTCCGAATGTGTTTTTTTAGTTCAGTTTTAGTTTGTTTTAAAGTTCTTATGATGGACATATAAGGTATCCCTGTTTGCCTACTTAATTCCTTTGCGTTCTTATTAAAATCAAAAGTATATAACCTAAGTATTTCCTTTTGATACCAATGAAGTTTCTCTACTCCATTCTCCATTAGTGCTATAATACAATTATCTTCTACTTCAGCAACTTCATTTCCTTTATATTCTGTATAGTTCCTATACTTTTTCCAAAATTGACTTCTGTCAGACTTAATCATATTTAGCATAGTTCTAACTATGTAAAATCTAATTTCCCCTCTTTCATATAGTCCAAATAACTTTGCATCATCCATTTCTAATAAAACCATAAACACCTCAACCTTTAAATCATATTGCAATTCTTCAGGTTGCATCTTTGCAAATGCCTGATTGACTTCATCATTAAGCCAATATTGCTCTATAATTTTATTTTTATCCATTCAATTAGTACAGGTTGGTTATCCTTTTCTGTACAAATATATACTAATCCCTGACAATTATGAATATCTTGCAATCTTTCTTTTTGTTCATGACTTAGTTTGTCCCCTAATTTTTTGACTTCAACTGCTACATATCTTCCTTCAGATGTATAACCTTGTAGGTCTGCCCATCCTTTTTGAATAGTTCCTTTTCTTTTTCCGTATGGTATATTGTTAACTCTATTAAGCCTGTATCCAATATATTCTAGATTCTTCTTTGCCCATTTAGTTAGGTCATTTGCTGATATGTCCATATTTTATATTTTATATTTAATCAGTAATTCATAAAATTGTTTTTTGAATAATAACCTATTTGTGCCATCAATGGCATCCTGTCTAGTTGGATAACAGTCAAAAAAGTTAATAGTGTAGCAATATTTAACACTACCATAATAGGTATATTTAACCTGAAAGACCCTCAAAGTATTTGACAAGTGCTAATTTTTTACATTGTGTATCAATAAAATCATCATCTTTTAGTTTTTTACTAAACTCCTTCGCATCTAATCCAACTAATTTATTCATTTTCATTAGGTTATCTTCCCTAACCATCCTAATAATTTCTAACATTTCGTGTTCTTGAAATTTTAATTTTCCCTGTTTTAGTAAAATGTCAAATACCTTGTTGGCATTAAACACCCTGTTAAAGTCATTTTTAGCCGATTCTAGCCACTCTTTTTGTGTGAATGATACAATGTCATCATCTGATAATTTGGGTGGCTGAATTTCGTTTAAAATAGGTTTTATCATTTTTCTTACTTCTACTGCTTTTTTTGTGTAGGCTGCCATAACCTGACCAATAAACTTTGGACTGAACTTTTCATAGTGTTCTGTGCTGCAATCTAACTTACCCTGTACTGCCATTTTAAATGCTATAACAAATTCTTGAATTGTGTACAATGGATAGCTTGACCTAATAAAATCTTCTATAACCATATATTCTTCTTTTTCAGGATATCTTGTAATTCCTAGCAAAGTAAAAATATATGCTAAGTTTTCTTTTAATGTTACAGGTGATAATAGATTTAGTTTTTGTCCTTTAAATGCTTCAGCTATTTCATTATCAACTATTAACCCATTGTTTAAGGTTGTCAATTCTTTCTTGACTTGTAGTGCCTGATTTAGGTGTTTTTGAATTTCCATAATTGTTTTTGTTTTTTATCCAAGTATTAATTCTTCTTTTTGCATCAAAAAACTTTTCTAATTCATAACGCAATTTACCATTTTTATCTGATTCACACCAATAGTCAATAAATTCATTATACGATTCACCTAGTATCTCTTTATATTCTTCTATACTAATAACAAAATTATCTTTATTATTAATATTAGTTTTATTTTCTTTTATTTCCTTTTCTTTTCTTTTCTTTGCATTGCCCTCCCCAATAGCCCCCCCATTAGCCTCCCCATTTTTCCATCTATTAATTGCACCATTTTTACCACTTTCACTTAATAATGCTCTTAATCCTAAATGTTCATTTAATCTTTCTGACCAAAATTCTCCTTCATTAATGCTAAAAAGGTCAAATTGCATTATAACACCTTTTACCTTTATGTCAGTTGATTGCATTTGCATTGCCAATACAGGTATCAACTCAATAGGTAATTTACCTCCTGCATCTGCTAATCGTTCAATAATAAACCAATAAATACCATAACCTTCCATACCTAATTGATGCCTTAAAAAAAGCACCTTTGTATCATTAGCCGCATTATAATCGTGGCTAAAATAATAAGATTTGTTTTTCATAAAATAAAAATGGGGTTCAGATTCCCTGCTAGTCGCATTAGCAGTTCATCATCCCCCCAATTTTGTTTATAAACTAAATGCGACTTAGTTCTTGGTTATTTCGTAGACAAATATAAAGCATATTTATCCATTTCTTCACAAAGTTGTTCTATTTTTTCTTTGAACCAATACTCTGTGTCCATTATATCTCTACATTTAGTAATAGAATATAAGACTGTTGTATGGTCTTTTACACCGATATATGATGTAATTTCTGATAGACTTAACCTTGTGTACATTCTCAACATATATGCTGCTGCCTGTCTGCCAAAGACTGTCTTTTGTTTTCTATTATTTGCTTTGATATCTGTACTAAATACTTCTTCAACTAACTGAACAATCTTTTCAGGTTTAATAGTTTTATCTGTAACAGGCATTCTAACATCATCTAAAATAACTCCTTCTTTAATTAATAGATTTTGAAGGTAGTTAAAGCTATCTTTTTGCATTACATATGCTGCGTATATTTCTTCTTTATTTGTCATAATTAAAATTCTAAATCTTTGTTTTCACTTTTCATTACATAAGTATCTTCATAAATTTGATAGTCAGGATGAGAACTTTTATCTTTATATTTGTTTTCCCACATTGAATATCTTTTCCCTTCTATTGTAAAGTTAATTACAATACCTTTGGTGGTTTCTTTTTTCCAAGCACCATACTTCTTTTTTTCTTCTGACATTACTTTTTGTTTTTAATTAGTGAATATTTTGCTACAAACTTAGGGTTATTTTTAGTACCTACATTTACTCTTTCAGTAACTATGTTATGCCCTTCATCTTTAAGATTAAATACTAATGCAGCTAATCTTAATGTCCCATATTTTCTTAATGCCACTAATGGGGTTAATGGTTCTTTTTTTAGGTGATTAAGCACCTGTGTTTGTTGGCTCATTTGTTTTGTTTTTTAATTTTGAGAAATTGTATTGTGTGTTTAAAGAATGATTAAACTTGCTATTGTCATTATAATTAGAAGAAACGTTTAACATCTTAACCCATTGATTAAAGGATGGCTTTTGTTTAGGCAAAGCTATTCTGCTAATTTTAATACCCCATTTGTTTTCCATATTATTTAATTTGATTTTCTTTAATACTTTTTAATGCTTTGTTATACTGCTCTAAGGTAGTATATTGGCTTATCCTGTTTGCTATTGAATCTTTAGTTGTACTGTCATATGTTGTGTTTTCTAATAGTACAATTAGTTCTAACCTTTTTTCTTCACCTAATTCATCTTTATGCTCATTTGTAGCATCTGAATCCTTAGTGTCATCTATTGCAAATAAACCATTTAAAGCATACTTCCTAGCATAACTAGATGTACTTCCTGTAATCTGTGAAGCATCCATACCTTTTTTAGCTTCTTCTTCTCTTGCCCAACCACTTACACTTACTGTATCATCTGTATCATCTAAAAGTGTTGCAGTTGCTTTAATGTAGATTCTATCACCTACCTGTACTACTTCATCACTTATAACTAATGCAGTTCCATATTTATTTAAAATAGGTTTTACTGCTTCAATAATGTCCTCTGCATTTCGGTATTTGTATTTACCGAATGCGTTAAATTGTCCTTTTGGTGCTTTTAATTCAGCCTGAATTTTTACTAAGTTCATAGTTTGTTTTTTTTTAAAGTTACTCAATTTCTGCCATTTTATTATATTCTATTTCAGCCTGATGCTGCATCCATTGTCCGAATGTAAACGCATCATCTTCATAGTCATAACCTGCAAATAGGGTTGGCTTTTTGTTATAGAATTTAAAATAATCATCTATTGATACTAATGTGTTATTTACATTAATCCTGCCTTTGTATTGCATTTGCCAATAGACAAAGCTATCTAAAGCATCAATAGTTTCTGTACCAAATTTTGTACATAATTCTGTGTAGGTGTGTAGTTCTTTTTGCATATGTTTGTTTTTAAATGTTATTAACTCCTTTAGCAAAATCTATTACTGCTTTAATAGTTATAGCAGTTGTGCATTGTTTATCTTCAAACCCTTCATATTGTCTAATAAGAGCAGCAATAAACATTTCAAATTTTTCAGCTTGTGTCATAGTTTAGTTTTTAATTAATTAATGCGTGTTTAAATTTTCTAAGCATTTCATTAAATGCTTTAATGTCTTTTTTAATTTCTAGTTTTTCTTCTTTTGATAAATTTTTCATAATTGTTTGTTTTTGATTACAGAACAAATCTACAACATATAAACATACTATCCAAGTATTATGTACTAAATTTTTAAAAAATATGATGAACGGTAAATATGAATGATGAACGGTATTTGTATATAAAATTGTCCGATATTTTATCAGAACAAAAAACAGGACATACTAATATTTTTAGTATTTACCGTTTATCCTTAAATATTACCGCTTGTGTAATAAATTTGGATATGTTGTTTATAAGTTGTATATTGTTTTATAATTAAGAAATTAATTCAGTTCTTTTAAATAAACCAAAACAAGTGAGACACACTTAAAACTGTAATACCAACTATGAGTCAGTATTTTGAATTTGTTGAAAATCCAAAACCCATTGTAAAGTTTAAAAAAGATTACTTTGGGACTTACAAGCACCCTGTATATTATATATGGTTATGCGATGAACAAGGGGATGAGTTAACAGATGGTGATAATGGTTGCAGATATTTCTATTTTGATGAATTAGAACTATTCAAAAAGAAATATATTAAACTAGGTTATGATGTAGCAGTTTACGAAAGAAAGATTAATGAGTAAACTTTAAAGAAATCAGGGGTGCGACTGACCAACGCACTTATTTACTTCCGTCTTGTAGGGGTAAATGCTTACTGTTATCTACCTGTCTATAGCCTAATGCCCATAGCATTTTTGTCATTGTAATACTCTTTTCAACTATTTGTTCTTCTGTATCTTCAGGATTTGTCAAATGATATAACTCGTGGATTAAAATTTCCATTTTTTTTCTACCCTTTAATCTAGGGTCAATATATATAATGCCATCACTTTCGGCAATACCGTGCGCTTGTTCTCTGCCTAGCTTCTTATATATTATTTTAATCTTCATCTTTCATTAAAGCTAAATCAGGTCTGTCTATTTCTTTAAATATTAATACTTCGCCACCTCTTATCTTTCCTAGTGTTAATTTAATTTCACTTTCTAATTGGTAAACTTCTTGTAGTTTATTTACTAACCATTGCTCTTGTTGTAATGATGTCAATTTTGCAAAGTTTTTTGGGTATCTCATTTTAATATACTTTATCGTTTTGTATTGATTCTAGTTTTTTTAAATATAATATAGCATCCATTAATTCTTCTTTCAAATGTGTTATCCATTGTGAAGTAGTTAAATCTTTTCTATCCATAGTAGTACCATATGTTTCTAATCCTTTTTCTTCCCTACTTCGCATATCGTTTATTACTTCTGCTAATATTTCACTATCCATTATTTATCAGTTTTAGAATGTAGCTTACCACAATTTTTACATTTGTATTGTATTTTAACTAAGCCTGAAGCCATAACCCTTCTGTTGTTTTTTATAACCTCATCACTTCCACATTCAGGGCAACTACCTCTATCCCCCCCAAAGATAACTCCGTAATGAGTCTTAGCAGGTATATGATTATTCAATGCCTTGTGAACTTTCTCTAATAGAACTACATCCTGAATGCAATAGTCAATCATTATGTTCATAGACTTAGTGCAATTCTTTAACATTATGTCTTTCCACAAATCAAAGTTAGTATGATTCTTTTGACCTAAGCCTAAAAACTTTCCAATATAATCTAACCTGTTTGAATTAAATCTAAATTTAGAACGTGCTATTTTAAGAGTATCTATTGTGTTGTATGTAGGAAACATATCTATCTTATGCAGTAAGCATCTTGTTCTAATCCACGATAAGTCAAACTTATCACCGTTGTGTCCTACCAATTCATCAGCCGTATTTGCTACATTTATAAACTCCTGTAATAGCTTTTTATCGCATTGGCTTTTATCCCATTGCAGATAATAGACATCTTTGTCATCTTCCCATTTATAACATATGCAAATAACTGCACGTTCCTTAATAATGTTCTCTGTACCAATTTGTAATTTGTAACCTGACTGCCAAAATAAACCCACGTTTGCACTTACTTCAATATCAAAGTAAAGTCTTCTTCGTTTAGTTTGTAGCATTATATTTGTTTGTAGTTAGTAATTCCATTAGTTTTAGTTGCTTTTAAAATTTGTCTTCTGTGTCTATCTGAATAAGAAACGTGAACCCAATCAGGATTTAAAGGATTACCAAACTCCCAAATCAATTGGTCAAATGGTAGCTTTGCTTTTATAAATTCAAAGATGTCTGCATTGATTACATCATAGCTTGTACCATCCATATCTATATCAATAGCCTGTCCAATGTTATGTTGTGAGTTTATAGCACCCCCTATTTTGGTGTTTAATTCTGCTGACCTATATCCACTTGAAATTAAGATAGGACATCTAAAATTGACCCTAATAGGCTCAAATATGTTTTCTGCTAATAGTTTAAGATTAGCTATATGTTCAGGTGGTGGCATATTACTAATGCCATTGCGCTTTGCAGATTCACTACGAATTAACTCTGCTAGACTAAGGTGTTCAGAAATGACCATATAAATCTTTTAATTAATATGAATCCAATTAAAATGCCTAATAAACCCCAAAAACGAAGCCTCCACTTTTTGCTAGTGTTTGTACTATCCTCAAAAGAAGTCTTGTAAAAACGTACAGAATCTTGTACAATTCCTATCCTTCTAGTATCTACGATATACCCTGTGTGAACTTTATGAACGGTAACTGTCTTTACTATTGTTTTAGGTGCTTCTTTAATGGTTATGTATTCAATCCCATTAATATTGATTGTATCTGTTTTGTAGTTAGTAATGGTATCAACAAGGGTGGTAGTATCATTTTTTGTAATTATGGTTGTGTCATTTGCACAAGGTCTTGTTTTTTCTAATTCCCTGAAAACCCTTTCACTACTTTGTAAATCATTTAATACCCTACGTTCTGCCTTCATTATTGGGTTACAGGCTGATACAACTAATAGGATTAAACATATTAAATAAATAATAAATATCTTACTTTTGTTTCCCATATCTAGTATCATTTGGATTTAGATAGTTTATAATGATAGGCAAAATTGATATAATTCCTGCACTTAAACATTCTTTTAAAGTTACGGAATAAATATCATTCTTTACCACTATCATTGTTAATATGGCAGATAAGAATATCTTTACCCAACTACCATAAATGCTATTTAAGAATTTCATTTATCAAACTTTTTAGTTGCATTGTAATAATAACGTATCGCAAAGATACCTGAAATAATAGCAACCAAACCTGCACACAAAGTAACAAAAGGTTGCACTTGTGTTAGAGTTAATGAAGCTGCGGTTAAGCTAACGCCTGTACTAACTAAGGCTTGGCTGCTATCTTGTGTCATATTAATCTTCTTTTAAATCTATTACCTTAGCCTCATTAGGCTTTTGGTCTTCTGCTAACTTACCAAAGAAGTTTAACAATGGCAACCCAAATTCAGTTGGGATTTTGTTGATAAATGCCTGTAATTCGTTCAGGTCTTTTTCGCTTAGTTGTAACATATATATATAATTTTGTAACAAATGTAGGATAAATTATTAAGGTACTAAAACTAATTTTAGCTTATTTGCTGCCCAATTATAAATCCAAATGTTAGCATCAGGAGTAGATGACCACTCTTGATAGTCTGCACCATTGATGTTTAAATTAGCAGTAATTAGGTTTTCATAGCTTACGCCATCAGTAACTTCTGTTACTATTTCCTTTTGTAGTTCATAGTAAAGGGTAGCACTTGTTGTGAAATCATCTGCAATGCTTCTTAATGTAAAGTTTGATGCAGTTTGTGGTTCTCCGTTGAACCAAGTTGTAATCGGTTGAATTTTCATTTTATTTTATTTTAAATTTATACTGATGTTATTGTTTGCCAACCTCCACTATATACACATAGTTTACCTAAGGTAGAATCAAATACTACTAATCCTGTTGCAGGAGAACTAATTGCATTCTTTTGTGTTGTAGTCATTACAGGTGGTAAGAAACCTTGAGTAGTTGAACTTACTTGTAATTTAGCTGATGCTGAATTAGTTGAAGTACCAATATTTATATTACCATTAGCAAAATTTATATTTGTTACTGTAATACCTGAACCTCTTGCTACTTCCATATAAGTTGTAGCACTATTATTTGCATCATTTACGGCTCTAAATAACATATTTGGTTCTGCTGCTATTATATCCCAATATCTTTGGTTTGCTGCATTTACAGGATTATAATTAACTATGCATTTAACTACTAAACCTGCTGCGCTACCACCTTCGGTTGATTCGGATTGAATTGTACCCGCAACAATTAAACCATTAGTAGGTGCTGCTTTTGATGCACTATAACCAATAGCAGCATTTCCATTTACTTGTAGTTTTGAACCTATTGTTGTAGTACCAAGTCCAACGTTACCACTAATTGCTAAACCATTTGAAGGAGCAGCTGTACTCGCTGAATATCCTATGGCTGCATTACCGTTTACTTGCAAAGTTGAACCTAAAGTTGTACTACCTAAACCTAATCTATTATTAGTATAATCATAATAAAAGTTTGCATTTGATTGAGCTAACACTCCACTTGCACCTGCATAAAGAACTGAACCAGCCGTTGCACTTGTAATGCTTCCACCGATAGCCATACCACCTCCACCACTATATTGTGGAATATTTAAAGTAGTACCTACTAATGTTGCAGCACCACTTGTTCCTGTGGTTGTCAATGTTATTGCACCTTGCTTATTGTTAAATGTAGTAAAATCACCACTTGCAAGAAAACCATTAGCTGATGCACTTGCTTGAGTTATTGTAAAAACTCCTGTTGTATTATTATAATTTAAAGGAGTTGTAGCACTTAATGAAGTTAGTGAAATACCACCTAATCCTGCTAATGTATAATTAGGTATGTTTAAGGTATTGCTTGTAAGTGTTGCTGCTCCTGAAGAACCTGTTGTAGTTAAACTTGTAATCCTATTTGTATATGCAGTATTCCAATTGGCACTATTATCTGTTATAGATGTACCCCAAGCAGTACCTGTTGAAAGTGCAATACCTGCAGCAGGATAAACCATACCACTTCCTCCGCTATACTGAGGGATGTTTAAAACCCCTGTTGTTGAATTATAAGTAGCTGCGCCACTTGTTCCTGTTGTGGTTAAGCTAATAGATGCACGAGCTAAAGCATCTGTATATTGTGTAATTGATGAAGCAATTGAAATTGAACCACCGCCATTTGTTATAGTAATTCCTGTACCTGCACCTAAAGTTGCTTTAGTTAAAGTATTTCCTGTTGAGTTTCCTATTAATAATTGACCATCTGTATATGTTGATTGTCCTGTTCCACCTCTATTTGGTTGTATTACATTACCATTCCAAGTTGCACTTGTTATTGAACCTCCATAATCTAAAGTGTTGGTTGACCAACTTACGTTACTTGGTGCTTCAAAGTGTCTATCCCAAGAACCTGCTGCAATGCTATTATCTGTTAATTCTAATGTACAATAACCACCTGAAGGAATAGAAACTACTAATGTGTTTGAATTATTATTTACTAAGATTGCTCCACTACTTTGGTTGTTATTAAAAACATAATTAGCACCATTTGGTAAAGTTGTAGCATCAGGCAATTTAATTGTTTGACCTCCTGAACCTGTAACTATATATGTAGGTGCAGAAGCAATAGTTAAAACTAATTGTGTTGCAGAAGCAGCTAAAGAAGAAAATCCTAAAAATGCATTATTAGCTGATAAATTATTAGTACCTAAATTAAGATTAGTTGTTGCTCCTGTATATGGTACATAAGTACTTAAAGCAGAACTTGTAATATAACCAGCACCATTAGTTATTTGATTGTTGTTTGTAGGTATTGTTATTACACCTGTTGTGCTATTATAAGCACCACTACCTGCAATAAATGAATTTGATGCTCTTGCTCTTGTATCTGTATAATAAAGATTTGTTCCCTCAGTTATTTGTGTTGTTGTATAATCTCCAATTGTAGCTACAACCGCACCTGTTCTTCCAAATACAGAACTAACAGTTGATGGTAAAGGATATGCTCCTGCTACCTCAATATTAATTTGTTCAGTAGTAGCATTAACATCTACAATATTATTAGTAACATTAATATCTATTACATCTTCGGTAACATTTATATCAATGGTCTGTTCTGTAGGTGTTATTGTTGTACTCATTATATTTTAGTTATATCTTCCTGTACCAAAAAAGTTCCCCAAACATAGGTCTTAACAACCCCTGAAGGGAATGTTACGTTTATATCATATAAATAGTTCCCTGCAGCTATATTAACAACCTTGTTTAATACTATCTGATTAAAACTAGCGCCTGAAATAGTAACCCCATCACCATTGCTTAAAGTCAAATCTGCAGTTGTAGCAAAAGCAGTTTTTCTAACCTGTATTACTATTGTGCTACCTGTTAGATTTACTGCAACATTATTAGCAGTAATTGAAAATGTTTGAATCCAACTATCATTTCTCCATAGTTGGATGTTATATTGTGCAGGTCTAAAATCTGCAGTTGTTGATGAACAAGACATATTTTTAATTTATTTTAGAATATTTGATAATATTTATTATTTCCATCTGCTAATACAAAAACTCTTTGATTAGCAATTAATGTAATACTTGCAACACTTGTACCTGTTGTTGTAATAATATTTGTACTTGTTGCTGCTGCTAATGTTAGAGTATTTGCACTATTATTTATAATTACATATTGAACATTATTAGATAATGGACTTGGCAAAGTTAATGTTTGTCCACTAGAACCATTAAATACGTGATAATATGCCGTACTTAATGTTGAACTTACACTATATAAGTTACCTGCTGCAGCAATTCCACTTACATATATATTTCCTGATACTTGTAATTTACCTTGTCCATTATCAACTGATGAATTAATTAATACATTACCATTACTTGTAATACGCATTTTTTCAGTTTGAGCAGCAGTATTTCCACTTGTATAAAAAGCAATACCACCTGTACCATTACCACATTGTGCGCCAATTCTCATTGTAACATCACCTTGATTCCAACCTATTGTTCCATAGTAATAAGGGTCTCCTGTTGATAGTCCTCCAAAATAAATACTACCACTTGAATAACTACCTGTACCTGTAGCAACTCTTAATTGATATGTTGTATTAGATATTATATCTAAAGCAGTTTGAGGTGTTGTAGTTCCAATTCCTAAAATGCCACTAAATAAATGTTTACTTGCATCATAATATAAATCTGCTGAAGCACCTGCAGCGGTATAATTAGAAATGTATCCTACATCAAAACCTGTATTAAATGATAAACCTGTTGTTGGTAAAGTAATTGAACCTCCATTACCACTAACTAAAATACCATTAGTAGTACCTCCACCAACTGTTAATCTATTAGAAAACGAAGCACTTGTGCCATTTAATGTACCTGTTAATGTACCACCACTTAAAGGTAAGTAACTTGTGTTATCATAACTTATTGTAGTGCCTGTAGCCTTTACAAATCCTGTACCATTTAATGCAGCCTGTTTACCATTAAAAGTATTGAAATTAGTAGAACTTAAAAATCCACTAATTGTTGTACTTGCTTCAGCTATGCTTATAACATTACCTGAAATACTTAATGGTAATGATGCGCCTGTAATTCTATTTGTATAAGCAGTATCTGCACTTACTCCTTGCGCTGCAGTTGCAAAATCACCTGTATTATTATTAGCTGCACTACCAAAAGTTCTATACCCTAATACATCTGTACCAATAACTAATCCCAAAGATGTTCTTGCCGTTGGTGCACTTAATCCACTTGCACCGCCATCCCATTTTAATCTTTCAGCATAACCTGTATCCCATTCAGATTGTTTAGCCGTTGTAGGTATAGAATATCCTGCAGACAAAGTTACCGCAAAAGTACCACTTGTTGTAATGGGTGAACCTGTTACAGTTAATCCTGTTGGTACAGTCATAGCAACACTAGATACCCCACCTACAGAACCAAATAAACTTGCAATCTGATTTAATGTAATCTTTTTTAATTGACCTGTTGCTGCATCCCCTACCACCGTTAAATCATTAATAGAAGGGGATACGTTAGTTCCTAATTCGTTTATCTTTTTACTTTGCATATTATGGTATTTGACAGGTATCGTTTAATGAAGATAATGTTAATGAAAAGTCTATTTTAACACCTGCTAAATAATCAGGGTCTGATTCCGTATAAAATGAAACAGTCATATTATCACTAGCAATCCAATTATAAATAGGGTCTCTTAATTCAGCAACCATATCCTGACCTATTAAAGTCATATCACTTAATACCTCTGTTTCGTTTGTTTCTTCCATTAACATTCTATCCATACAATAGATAGAAAAATTATATTGTATTTGTTTAGCTAGTATCTGAGCATCAGTTAAAGTAAAGAACATAGCAGGGTAAGTAACTTCTCCATTACTTAGCCTTTCCCATACATCCCCAAAATACACGAACTTAATTTGCTCGTGATTGTTTGCGAATGTTGTTATTGTTTTTACTATTTGATTTAATGTCATTCTTTTTTGTTTTTTCTAAATAAACTTTTAGCTTATTTTGATTTTTAATATTTGCTTTTTTGCTCATATTAGCATCCTATTTTACCTTGATATTTCTGTGATAGGTTTTTATTCTCATAACAACCATCATCTTCTAAATAAAGTGATGCACTATAACCTTCTAAATCAGGAACTATCGTATCTATACCACTTGTAAAGTTTAAATATTCAGGGAACATTGTGTTGTTCTGTCTAAGATATTTAATGATTCTTTGCTTGTAAAATTCTGCTCTAGTTCTATATCTGTTAGCCACATCAATCATATCCTGCATTGATGGGTTTTCTTGATTATCCCCACTCTTTCTTAGCAACCCTTTATTATAAAACTGATATGATAACCCCATTGGTAATTCACTCATTACATAATAGATTAGACAATCAGCTATGTAGTTATCTAGTAAAGCCTGTTCATCTATATTTAAGCTGCAGTTATTAACCCCATCTTGTAATCTGTTATATAATGTACTACCTAAAGTTGGTAGTATGTACATATCTTGAGCAGTCTTGATTTCAGGTAACACTAATTTTTCATCCACATTAGCGTGTAATCCTGTTCTATCTTTAATGCTTTGTACTGATATGAATAATGTATTTAATGACATTTCTTATTTTTTTCTTGTTACTATGTTTGTTTTCCACTCGTGTCTGCAAGATTCACTAATTGTTCCGTTATCGTTCCACCAACCACCTCTCCTATCCCAAACAGAGTAACCTAATCTTGCACTCATCATTTCTATATCACTTCTACTATATAGCTTTTTTGCATCTAATAAAGCAACACAAAATGGTCTGCTAGTATTTTTATCACTATCATTAAATCCTGAAATCCAATCATAAGAATAACGAACTAGAATTTCTGTGGTCTGTGGTTTTACATTACCAACTGTTTTGCTTAATGGTTGTACCAACTGTCTAGAAATAATGATATTGCTATTAATACCTTTGCCAATCTTTTCTTCGCTAACCTTTAATATCTTTCTATCTTCTAAGTCTTTTAAAATATTATTAATTGTATCTACGCTTTCATCTAATACCTCCGCTAATACTTCAGGTGTTACATCCTTTTGCTTTGCAATTTGGTCTAAAATATCTGATTCTAATTGCGTTACATCTGCAAACATATGAAAGTCTGATTCTTCGCTAAAACGCTTTTTAGATTTCCATATATTATAAGCCTCTTGACTTTCTCCAAATTCATAGAATACACTAAAGTCTTGCGCTGCAAATTCAGCATCTAATTCTGCACCTAACCAAGTATTAACTTCCTCATCACTTAATGCATACCCTGTTTTAAGCATTGCAGTAGCTTGTTCTCTATTGATTTTACCTTTAGTAAACTCACGAATGATACGTTGCATATTCTGCCATTCTCTACCTTTTAAACCTTTTATATGCTCGTTAACTGACAATCCTTGTGCAGGTGCAGTTACATCAACAACAGGCTCATATTTAGTCATATCAATACCAATCTTCTCTAATATCCATTTTTTAGGTGCAAGTGATACGATTGTAGCTTCACTAAATTCAATACCTATCGGTTCTGTTGGTATAATCTTAATCTCACTTTCTACACCTTTATATTTAGCTAACATATTAAACACACTTTCTAAATGCATTTGTTTAGCATTTACATAAGTGTTCTTAAATATTTCATAACCATCACGCATCTCCGTTCTAGTTCCTAACTTACCTGCTTCAGCAATACCCATAATTGAAGGGGTAGTTACCTGATGACCACTAAAAATATTAGTTTGTATTAATTCATCTATCTTTCCAAAATCTTCTTTTGTTAAATCACTTGTACCTAAATCATCAATGACAGGCTTTCTAGATATGTCATTAACAAATGCAATCATATACTTCTTACCATCTGCACCGCTATATGTCTTTCTAATTCTATTATCTACATTGCGCTTCTCCTCATCATTAGGTTCTCCATTTGGTAAAGTAATAAGTTTACTAGCAGAAAACCCTGTCTGTGCATTTCCTAAAATATGTTTAGATACCTCAATATCTGATTCAATATAGTTTAAAGCAGCAAAGTAACTAGGCAATCCATAGATACCAATGTTAGGTCTGTACTCCTTAACATATAAAATCTGCTTACCTACAGGTTGTTTAGGATTAAATGCAGCAACTACTTCAGGTTTTACCTTGTTATCCTTCCAATCTTCTTTATACCAATACTGCGTATTATCTTTATTTGTACGCATCTTTGTATAATCACAATGCCAAATTTCTGCAAGGTTACCTGATAAATCCCAAATGATTTCTAAAAATGCACCACCAAAGATTTCAATATCCAAAGATACTTTTCTAGTTAAATCGTTTAAAGATTCAACTCTGTTTGCTTTTTCAATAAAGGCTTGTGCATCAGGTTCGCCTGACCAACCATTGCCTGTAATATAATGTACCTTACTTTTAATAATGGCACTATGCTTAGAGGACTTATTATATAAATCTACTATGTATTCAGGATAGTCATTGTTTTCGCCATATTTAATGTAACCGCCATCAATACCCTTTTTCTCTTTGAATTCAGGTTGTCTAGCTTCTGCGAATGTTAATACTCTTAAATCTATCATTGTCTAATTGTATAAGTGTCTGTTGTTGTATATTGGTTATATGTTAAGGTAGAACCTGAAAGCCACATAATCCCTGTTTCTAGCTTATTTAAGCCTGTTATATCTAAATTGGTAGTACTAGCCTGTTCGTATATTTCGTAGGTGTACTGACCCTCTAATGCGTTTTTAAACTTAGTATTTGTAACGATACTAAATTGATTGTATCTGTCTTTGTATAAACTTGTATCAGATGCGTTTAAAACCACAAATGATATTACATTATTGCTGCTCCTATTCGTAAACACAAAAAGATAGTTAGGGTTAGTCAATAACTGCTTTTCAGTTAATGTCATAACAATAATATTTGTTTCGCCTTTAGTTAAATGTATCATCAATTATAAATAGCATTTATATGAATATTTACAAAATAAAAACCCCCACCTAGAAAACTAAGCAGGGGAACTAAACTATGAAAAACTACAAACTTTTATCCTGCAGTTGTAAGTGCAGCAGCGACTGCGCTATTTACTTCAGGGCATAAACTAGGTTCTGCACCTGTAAAAGTCAAAGTGTAACCACTTCTATCACCTTCAGCAGTACCTGTTGCGGAACTACCTGCAGTTAAATCTAATGCTCTTGTTTTGCCTAGATACCAATATTTACCATTGTTATCTTTAGCAACCGCTACAAGTCTGTTCTGTGCCAATAACAAGATTTCGTTTCTTGTATTAGCTTGTAGCTTATTTAAAATTATTGTTAATTCAGGAGTAAAATACAAAGTACCATTCTGAACATTTGATGC
>Ga0209596_1000604_pt1 | contig 33042 bp, 24 predicted proteins | sample M_130807_MF_Meta_FD_187314 | JGI IMG/M metagenome (GOLD analysis project Ga0209596, IMG submission 187314) | Freshwater microbial communities from Lake Montjoie, Canada to study carbon cycling - M_130807_MF_MetaG (SPAdes) (version 2) | ecosystem: Environmental > Aquatic > Freshwater > Lake... | reverse complement strand
TAAACAGCCATAAATTTTTTCATCGTCGATTTTCTTGATATAATTTTCAACTTGATAGCTTGAAATTTTCATTGTAGATTTTGGGTTAATTTATGCCAAATTTTAAATTATATATTTTGAATAATTTTACAATATTTTAATAGCGCCATGCGAATTTTACTCACCGAAGATAATTTTATTGTTGGCAAATCAATCAAACAAATTCAAGTGTTGCAAGTATTTTTGTTAACCCAGGTGTAATACCATTTCCAATAAAAAAAATATCCCTCAAGGACTGTAAATTAATCTTCATCTTTTTGGCTAAAAATCTTTTGCTTAATTTAACATTTTTTGTTGGAAATGGTGTAATCCTCAAGGGGCCTAGCATTCGCCCATAAGTTTTTAAAGCTCTACAAAGCGAAAATAATAACTTTATTTTTTATAAATTTTAACTTTTTCATCTTGATATTTTTCAACAACGCACCCGTAAAATTCGCGTTTTTTAATCACTCCTTCGGCAATTAAATATTCGTAAAATCTGATTAATTTTTCTTTGCGCGGTTTATATTTTTTATCGCCAATTTTCATCAAAATTTTTGCTAAAATTTTTAAGGCGATTGAAGAATTAATTTCGCCTAATTTGCGACGATTTATTAATGTTAAGTTATCGGCGTTTTCTTCAATAATTTCAAACTCGCGCGCTTCCATAATTTCATCAAAAAAATCACGAGTTTTAGAAATTTCTTTTGAAGCATTATAAATTCTTTTTTCGAGTAAATTTTTATCATCAAAACTTGCTAAAAATTTACGAATTTTATTGCGTAAAAACTTTTCATCATCATTAGTTTCATCTTCAAACCACTCGATATTTTTAGCGATTAAATAATTTTTCAACTCATCTTTAGAAATTTCTAAAAAGGGACGAATGATTTTTATACCATTAATTTCAGAAATTTCTTGCATTGGCGACAAGCCATCGAGCCCACTGCCCCTAAATAATCTAATTAAAAAATTTTCAGCAATATCTCCTAAATGATGACCGACAAATAAAAATTCAATGTGATTTTTTTTACAAAAATTGCTAAGCATTTTATAACGAATTTCGCGCAAATTGGCTTCAATATTTTTTTGCGGGATTTCTTTCTTTGGAATCGATAAAATTTTATGTGAAATATTAAATTCTTTTAATAATTCTCCAACTTTTTTTGCTTCAATTTTTGAATTTTTACGAACGCCGTGATCGATTGTCAAGGCATAAATTTTGATTTTATTTTCTTTACAAAAATCATTTAAAGCAAAAGTTAAAGCCACGGAGTCGCATCCGCCAGAAATCGCCACCGCAATTTGTTTCTTTATAAAAAAATTTTTAAAAACTTCTTCAATATTACTAGTTATATTTTTATACTCACAGTTCATTTAAAAAAATAAAAATATGTCATTCAAAAAATTATTTCTATATTTTGCAATTTTAGCAATTTTTTGCAAGCAATCATTCGCACAAAATCCCTCGACTCTATCTTTAGAGCAATATCTTGAACAAGTTAAAGGACAAAATTTAACCATCGAAAAATTCGAAAAAAATGTCGAAAGTTTTGAACTTTTAAAACAAAAAGCTAAATTAGTTAGCGCTATAAAATTATACGGCTTTACAGAATCCAGCTTCGCTGAACAAAACCGCGCTTTACAATTTTTTCGTTATGAATCGGTGCAAAATCAAAGTAATCGCCTTGGCTTGTCACAAAATTCTGAGTTTGGTTTAAATAGCAATATTTATTATTCACTTAACAACACTAAATATAAAGGTTTCAACAGCGCTTTCGCCAGCTCAAGCCTAGCTATTCAAAATAGCCAAGCCATTCCCGTGGTTGAATTATCAATTCCACTTTGGCAAAACTTATTTGGAGCCTCAACTCGCGCTCGTCGCGATGCTTCTTTTTATGAAAACGAAGCTCAAAAATTAAACGCTAAAGCTTTGTCGGTGGCTGAATTAATTGATGCCGAGAAGGGTTTTTGGACCATGGTTTTTGCCCAAAAAACTTTGGATATTCAAAATCGCGCTTTAAATAGTGCACAAAAAATCTTCAATTATTTAAGCAAAAAAGAGCGCATGAATTTAGCCGAAAAAGGTGATGTCCTTCAAGCCAAGGCTATGGTTGAATCAAAGAAACTAGCGGTTAAACAAGCCGAAAACTTTCTTAAAATAAGTGCGCGAAATTTTAATAAAAAACGCAACATTGAAAATGAAAATGTTAAAGAAAAACTAATTTCTTTTGATATTCAAAAATTACAAAATGCTAAATTTTCTACTCGAAAAAAATCTGATCGACTGGATGTAAAATCACAAAAGGCGCAGGTTGAAGCCTCTGTCGCACAATCTAAGATTGAGGAAGAAAATAACAAACCTTCGCTAAATTTATATACAAGTTATTCGGTGAATCAAGTCGAAGCAAATAGAATGGATGCGATTTCATCGACTTTAAATAAAAGTGCCCCGACTGGAAAAATTGGCTTAGAATTCACGATGCCAATCAATATTGGGCTTTCCGCTGATATTCGCAAAGGCGCACGCTACAAGGCTTCTGCCGATAAAATTTCTTATCGCGAAAAACTTCTTCAACAAGAAATTGATTGGCAAAATCTACAAGAAAATTTGAAAGATTATCAAGAAAATTTACGCCTCGCGACGCAAATTGAAAATGCTCAAAAAGCTAAATTAGAAAATGAAAGAAACCTTCTTGAGCGTGGTCGTACCTCGACTTATCAAATTTTAGTTTTCGAGCAAGAATATTCAAATTCTGAATTAACTACGCAACAAATTGCACAAAAATTACACGAACTAATTGCCGAACAAAAACTTTATCAACAATCAGAAATTTAATTTTTAAAAATGAATATCACCGAATTATCAATCAAGCGTCCGGCTTTTATTTCAAGCTTGATGATTACAATCATCACTGTTGGTTATATTGCTTTCAACAAAATGAATGTTGAACTTTTTCCAAATATCGATATTCCGGTAATTTTTGTTTCCACGCGTTATGATGGCGCAGCACCGTCGGAAATTGAAAGTTTGGTTTCCAAACCTCTCGAAGAAGAAATTAGCACCGTTTCGGGTATCAAAAAATTAATGTCGCGAAGCCTTAAAGATACTAGTCAAATCATTGTTCAACTTTATCAAAACACCGACATAAAATATGCCGAACAACAAATTCGTGATAAAATAAATCAAGCCCGCGCTAAACTTCCTGAAGATGTTAAAGAGCCCGTAATCCGTCGCGTTGACCCTTCGGATCAGCCCGTTTTAACGGTTATTTTAAAAGCCGATTTACCTGAATCAGAATTATTTGACTTGGCCGATAACTTTGTTCGCCCAAGATTAGAGCAAACCGCCGATGTTGGTATGGTTGAAATTTTAGGAGCACGAAAAAGAGAAATTCAAATTCTTGTCGATCAAGATAAATTAAAATCACGCGATGTTTCTTTATCGCAAATCAATCGTCAATTAGCTCTTTCAGGGCAAAATGTTTCGATTGGTAAAAGAGATGTTGGCGATAAACAGCGCGTTTTTAGAAGCGCCAGCGAGTTTAATGAAATCAATCAAATTGAAAATACTTTGGTTAATTTTTATTCAAACGAAATTCCAACTAAAGTTTCCGACATTGGCGTTGTAATTGACGGCTTAGAAGATGAAAATTCTCGCGCTTATTTGGACGGCAAAAAATCATTATTTTTAACGATTTATCGCCAATCTGATGCCAATATAATCAAGGCCGTTGATGGCGTCAAAGTGCAAATCGAAAAAATTAAAAAAGATTTTGCGAGCATGGAAGGAAAACCTGAGATTACTTCAACCAAAGATGCCAGCGTTTACATTCGTAGCAATATTTCTGATATTCAAGAAGCGGTTGTCATCGCCGTAATTCTTACAGTTTTAACGGTTTTATTTTTTCTTGGAAGCATTCGCGCCACCATTATTACCGCCATTTCTTTGCCAATCACTTTAATCGGAGCTTTCATAATTATGTATAGCGCCGATTTTTCAATCAATGTAATTACCATGCTTGCATTAAGCTTGGCCGTAGGTTTGTTGGTTGATGATGCCATCGTCGTTGTTGAAAATATTTATCGCAAAATCGAAAGCGGTATGAACCCAATTGAGGCTTCAATCGCCTCTTCGCGTGAAATTTTAATGGCGGTTGTCGCCATTAGTGCCGTGGTTATTTCGGTCTTTACGCCAATTTCATTTTTAAGAGGCACGGTCGGTCAATATTTAAAACAATTCGGCCTAACTATTTCTTTTGCGATGATGATTAGTCTTATCGTTGCCATCTCGATTATTCCAGTTTTATGTGCTTATCTTTCAGGGCAAAATAAAAAACCGCATAAACATAATGAGAAAAAAAAGATTTCTAGATTTGATGCTTTTCAACTTTATCTCGAAGATCGCTATGAAGGCGCATTAAAATTCTCCATCAAACATCCCGCCATTATTCTTATTACAACTTTATTAATCATCGCCGGCAGTATCGTCGCCTTCACTAAAGTTCCCAAAACTTTTATGACCGAAAGTGATAATGGTGAAATTACTATCAGCCTTGAGCTTACAGCCGATTCAAGCCTTGATGCCACCAGCACTGTCGCCCTAAAAATTGACGAAATCGTTCGTCGAAATAAAGAGGTTTTTATCTCGGCCGCTTCGGCTGGAACTATGTCGCGTCAAGCTCATCGCGGTGAACTTTATATTAAATTAAAACCAAAAAAAGAACGCGATATTAGCACTTCACAATTCAAAGAAAAATTGCGCCAACAATTAGTTGAATTTAATTATGCCAATCCTGTGGTTAAAGATTTTGATCCTTCAGGCGGAGCTTCTCGCGGTCAACCATTCAATTTATTTTTAATCTCTTCCAACAAGGATTCTCTAGATAAATATGCAAGCAAGCTTTATGAAAAACTCAAGCAAGATCCGCGCTTAAAAGATGTTGACACTAGCAATAAAGCCACTCGCGCTGAATTTAAAGTTAAATTAAAAGATGATTCGGCGCGAAATTATGGCGTCAATAGCCAAGCGGTTGGCAATGAACTTCGTGGTTATGTCGAAGGATTTACACCGACTAAACTTCGTCAAAATGGCTTGGAATATAATATTCGTTTACGCTTAAAGCCGGAACAACGCGATATTAAAGATAATTTCAATACGATTTATGTTCCAAATATTAACAATAAATTAATTCGTCTCGCCGATATTGCCGAAACTGAAGAAGATATTGAGCCTGCAACCATCAACCGCCAAGATCGCGGACGCTACATTCAAATTACCGCAAGTCTTGCTCCAAAAATCGGACTTGGCAATTTAATTGATGATTTTCAAAAGCAATTCAATGAAGAAGGTGATTTAAAAATGCCAAGCGATGTGCGTTTTTCTTTCTCCGGCGATTCAGAAAATATGCAAGACATGATTACTTCAATGAATCAAGCTTTGTTATTATCGATCGTTTTCATTTACTTAATTTTAACCAGCCTCTACGAATCTTTCGTGGTGCCGTTTACAATTCTTCTCGCCCTTCCACTCGCCTTTTGCGGAGCCTTTTACGCTCTTTATATCATGGGCGAATCGGTCAATATTTTTACCATGCTTGGAATTTTTATGTTGGTCAGCGTTTCGGGGAAAAATTCGATTTTATTAATCGATTTTACCAACCGCTTAATCGCCGAAGGTAAATCGCGAACCGATGCTTTAGTTATCGCTGGCAGAGTGCGTTTGCGTCCAATCTTAATGACTTCGATCGCTTTAATTGTTGGCACCTTGCCCGTCGCCATTGGCTTTAGCGAAACCGCTTCAATGCGAACCTCAATGGGCGTTGCCATCATCGGCGGATTAATTTCGTCTACTTTATTGACTTTAGTCGTCGTACCGGCAGTGTTTAGTTATATCGATCGCTTTAGAATTTGGATTAAAGCAAAACTTTGGAAGATTGTTGAATAAGTTCTTCGCGTTAAAAAAATAGCCTAAACGGCTATTTTTAGGTTCTTCGCGTATAAAAAATAGCCTAAACGGCTATTTTAAGCGAAGAACGGGATCAGGAACGAAGTGACGCAATCCCTGACGCGAGTCGTCTTCGAAATCAAAATGAAATTTTGATTGAGAAGAGCGACGAAGCGAAAGTGACGCAATCCCAGTCGCGAATCTTTTTTGAAAAAAAGATGAAACGTATATCCACAAAAAAAACTCCAAAAAACCTTCGGGATCCAGCCCCCCCCCTTGAGGGCTCTTCGCGTTAAAAAAATAGCCTAAACGGCTATTTTTAGCGAAGAACGGGATAAGGAGCGAAAGCGACGCGATCCCAGTCGCGAATCTTTTTTGAAAAAAAAGAGGAAGCGTTTACCCACAAAAAAAACTCCAAAAAACCTAAAAACTCATCGCGGATGTCGCGATTTACTCGCGACGAAGCGATTCAACTAAAAAAATAAATTTGCCTTGGCAAATTTAATAAAACCTTAATTAAGTGAATGGTACTATTTTCAATCTTAAATCAGGCGATTGAATTTGAAGGCGAGTCTGCGCAAGCCTACTCTAAGGTAGGTGCGCAAAGACGAGACCTGATAAATTCGGTCGCATCATTTAAGATTGGAGATAGTACCAAATAAACTACTTGGTCGCGCCTTAACAACTTCCACATTAGAAATTTTATTAAAGAAATTATTGGCAATTTCTTGATTATCCACTTCAACTACAACTGATTGAAGCCAAGGGCTTTTACCCCATAATTGAATTTTATCAGAATCGATTGGATTTTTGCTAGAATTTTTGCGTGATTTTGGCGCTTCCTTTTCGAATAAAACCGGCATAATTTGATTCTCAAATTTTTTATTAAAATCGATTTGTTGCTCGGTTAAAAGTTTTTGTAAAACCGCCAATCTGCGCTCTTTGACTTCTTCTGCAACTTGATGGATTGAATCGGCGGAAGGTGTTCCTTGACGCGGAGAATATTTAAAAGAATAACATTGTGCAAAGCCGATTTGCTTTACTAAATCTAAAGTATCTTCAAAATCCGCATCACTTTCACCAGGAAATCCGACAATAAAATCTGAAGATAAACCCATATCTGGCTTGGCTTTGCGCAGTTTTTCAATAATTTTAAAATAATCTTGACGCGTATGTTTACGATTCATTGCTTTTAAAACTGAGTTCGATCCCGCTTGAACTGGTAAATGCAAAAAGGGCATTAATTTTTCAATATCGCGATGGGCCTCAATTAAGCTGTCATCCATATCGCGGGGATGCGAAGTGGTGTAACGAATTCTTTGAATTTGCGGAAATTCGGCGATTTTTTCAATTAATTTTGCTAAATTCGCCGGATTTTTATTTTCATCAAAACCATGATAAGCATTGACATTTTGCCCAAGCAAATAAATTTCTTTAACATCTTTATCAATCAAGGCTTTTACTTCATCGAGAATCTTATTAATATCGCGAGAATATTCTGCCCCGCGCGTATAAGGCACAACGCAAAAAGTACAAAATTTATCACAACCTTCTTGCACTGTTATAAAAGCGCTAGCGCCTACTCCTGCATTTGACGAAGGTAATATATCAAATTTATTATCGGGCACGAAATCCAAATTAATTTGCTTAGTTTTTTCACGCAAAACCTTGCCGACTAAATCGGGTAAAGTTTGATAACTTTCGGGTCCAACGATAATATCAACGACATTCGAGCGTCTAAAAATTTCTTGCCCTTCAGCCTGAGCAACGCAACCCGCAACCGCTACAATCATCTGCTTTCCCGCCTCTTTCATTTTTTCTTTAAAAGGTCGAATGCGTCCCAAATCAGAGAATAATTTCTCTGAAGCTTTTTCGCGAATATGGCAAGTGTTGATGATGACCATATCTGAACCTTCAACCTCTTCGGAGGTCTCATAGCCAACGGAATTCATTAAATCTTGCATACGATCAGAATCGTAAACATTCATTTGACAGCCGTAAGTTTTTATATAAATTTTTTTGGGCATTTTTTTTTAAGAAATTTTTTTTGCAAAATCAATTTCTACCATTTTTTCACAAAAAATAAAATTTCTCAACACTTATTTGCGTTAAAAAAAAGCCTAAAATTTCATCGCGGATGTCGCGATTCACTCGCGACGAAGCGATTCAACTCAAAGCTAAATTTGCATTAGCAAGTTTAATGCGTAGCAGACGAAGCGTTTACCCACAAAAGAAATTCCAAAAAACCCAAAATCTCATCGCGGATACGGCGATTCATTCGCCTGGAGCGATTCGATATTAAGCTAAATTTGCGTTAGCAAATTTAATAAAACCTTAATTTGCGTTAGCAAATTTAATTAAAAGTCCCCGAAATCGTTATAACGCTAAATGTTGCTGGATATGACTGCGTTTTGAGATCGTAAAAATTTTCATATTTTTCCAATAATTTTTGTAATAATTTTTTAGAAAAAAACTTCCGCGACCTTTGATTCATAACATTGCCCTGCCCGCTAAATTTAATATCGCGCAATAATTTTAGTGGATTTTCATAATCAATTTTGATTTTTTCCAAATCAGCGACAGGATTTTTAAAACCAACTTGCGCTAAAAGTTGCGCCGAGCTTTTAATATCAATAGTTGGTGGCATTCTTAGAGAAATTCCGCCATAAATTTCATTTTCAGCTTGATAAATTGCCTTGTGCAATTCGGGCAAATTTTCATCACCATAAAAACTGGCGATAAAAAGCCCGCCTGGCTTCAGCGCCGATTTAATTTTCGCTAAAAATTGCGGAACATTATTAATAAAATGCATATCGGAATTACTGATTATTAAATCATATTTTTGCATTGGAAAATTTATATTTTCTTCGTCGCAAATCATTTCAAAAGAGCAAGATTCAAATAATTTATATTGCAAATTTTCTTGGAAAAAATTGGTTATTTTATTGATTTCAAAAACAGCATCGAAAGCACGATTTTGTAGCTCGATATTTTCTAAAATAATATTTGCAATTTCCGTATATAAAAAATTATAATCAGCAACAACCCGTTGATAACGCTTGTGATTTTGTTGCAAAAGTTGTCGATCAAATATATTTTGAGAATTCACCATGAAATTAATTAATAAAATTTTGGAAATTTTATTTCCAACTAAATGCTTATCGTGCAATGCCGTAATTAGCGCCGACGCTAATTTTTGTAAAAATTGCTGGTCAAAATTGCAATTTATAAATGCACCAAATTGCAAAATTTGCTCTTATCCTTTCGAACTCAATTTTCAAGAACATGATGATCATATTTGCGGAAATTGTTTAAAAAAACCACCTTTTTTTGATAAAACAATTGCGATTTATCGTTATAACCCAACGATTGGCCAAGCGATTGGGCGCTTTAAATATGGCGATCAAACTTTTTTAGCCAAAAAATTTGCCAGAATTTTATTGCAAAAAGCTCGAGATGAAATTGCTAATTGCGACATTATTTGCGCGGTGGCTTTGCATAAAAGCAAACTAAAAAAGCGTAAGTTTAATCAAGCTTTGTTGCTCGCTCGCAATTTGCAATCGGGGAAATTAATTTTTGATTTATTGATCCGCACTAAAAATCAAAAATCGCAAGTAAAACTTACGCAAAAACAGCGCATTAAAAATATTAAAAAAGCCTTTTCTTTAAATCCAAAATATCAAAATTTGGTAAGAAATAAACATATTATTTTGGTTGATGATGTTATCACCACCTCTTCAACCGCTAATTCTTGCGCCAAGGAATTAAAAAAATACGGAGCCAAAAAAATTACAATTTTAACCATCGCTAAAACGATTTTTTAAAATAAAATTATGGTTTTATGCGCCATTTTTCGATTAAATATGCTTCAATTAATTTGCGATCAGAATCGCTTAAATCTTTCGAATAAACAATTATTTCACCAATATAGCCTTTGAAATAACCCCAAAGTCCACCTCCAAAACTAAGGCTAGGAAAAACATCTTTAGAACTCGCCCATGTTGATGTATATGAATTTACAGAATTAATATATAAATTTGGTAGTTTGTTTTTATATTTTAAAGTTAATTGAATTGGCTTAATAACTGACAAAGACTTAGAAATATAAGGTGGCATATAATTAGCAGAATGCTCATAGCTAGCAACTCCATTCTTTCCCAGAGAAATTCCAACTCCAGAAATACAACTTTCGCAATAATTAAAAACACTTCTATTTACCGCAAGATCACCATTCAAGGGATAGATAATATATTTTTGACCACTTGTACCCGTAGGACTAGTATTTGATTCCGCGTTAACAGTAATTGAATCGATTGGAAAAGCCACAATAAAAACTGTAAAATTATTTATAATTGAAATATTAGATATTGGAGAAATATAATCATCAATCCCATCAAAAAACAAAGCAGGAAGACCATTAATTCCGTCTTTTATGTAAAGAGGTTGCGAGGTTGATGTAGGTTGTGAAGCGGGATTTTTATAATTAGGATTTAATTTATAACTAGAAATCAATTGGTCAATATATGGTTGTGGAGAATTTAATGTCGTTGGGTTTAAATCATTCCATCTGCCGATTGCTTGTTTATCGGCCGGATTTTCGACATTTACAAAGCTTGTAGTTCCCGTCGCCAAAGACTCTTTTGAAGTAGTTTCAAGCCATAATTCTAAATTGTCGATTGCGTTAATTGGGGCCTTGTCGGTCAATGATCTCGCTGTTGCCAACCTCATATCATAAACCATGTCTACACCCTTGGAAATTGCGGCGATTAACATTCCAACAATCAAAATTGCAATTGAAACTTCGAACAAGGAAAAGGCTTTTTTAAAATTATTTTTCATGATTTTATTATATTTTAACAAAATATTTTTGATTAAATAAATTTATCTACAAAAAAACCAAATCTCACCGCGGATGTCGCGATTTACTCGCCGTGTAGCGATTCAACTCAAAGCTAAATTTGCGAAGCAAATTTAACTAAAGTTTCCAAATAAACTTTTTGCAAATTTTCAATTTCACTTACCACCGAATATTCGTCAATTTTATGCGCAGTTTCATTAACTAAACCAACTTCAACAACTTCGGCGAAATCCTTAATAAATCTAGCGTCGGAAGTCCCGCCAGTCGTACTTAAAACTGGAATTTTACCGCAAATCTTTTGCGTCGCTTCTTGAACAATTTTCGCTAATTTTTTTGGCTCGCTTAAAAATGCTTCGCCCGAAATTCGTTTTTCGATTTGATATTTTCCACTAAATGCTAAACCTTCGCCACCGATGGTTTTTTGGCAAGCATATTCAACAAAATTAATAATGTCTTGAGCTTTATGTGTATCGTTGAAACGCACATTAAAAGCGCACTCGGCGTCATTTGGAATCACATTTGAACCTAAATTTTGCGAAGAAATATGCGTGAATTCCAAATTACTTGGATCAAAAAATTTAGTGCCATTATCGAGTTTTTGATCTTTCAAAATTTTGGATAAATTTATCAACATAGTGATCGGATTTAAAGCGATGTCGGGGTAAGCTACATGGCCTTGCTTGCCGGTAATTTTTATTTTAAAACCGATCGATCCGCGTCGACCAATTTTTATCATTTCGCCAAATTCTTTGGGATTAGTTGGCTCGCCGATCAAGCAATAAGTAATTGGCAAATTATTTTCTTGCATCCATTGCAAAACTTTTTTAGTGCCGTTTACGCTATCATTTTCTTCATCATTAGTAATTAAAAAACCAATGCCAAAATTGGGTTGTGGATTATTTTGTAAAAACTCAGCAACCGCGGAAACAAAGGATGCAATCGCGCATTTCATATCGGACGCACCGCGTCCATAAAGTTTACCATCGACAATTTTTGCTTCAAATGGATCATATTGCCAAAGATTACGATCGCCTTCATTTACGACATCGGTATGCCCCGCAAAATAAATAGTTTGAGTGGATTTTTTAGGGTTATAAATTGCGTGAAGATTGTTGACCTTGTATGACCCATCGCCATCAAACTCAATAACTTTACACTCAAAACCAATTTTTTGTAGAGTGTTTTTTAATAATTCAATTACTTGCGGATTATCTCCACTGTAAGAGGGGATGCGAATTAGCTGTTGCGAAAAATCGATTGCTGAAATCATAATTTAAAAATTACATTAAGTTTATTCATAAAAAATAACATAAATTTTTATTTATTAAATAGCTATTTTTTACGATTTAATTTTTTGAGAATTGATTTTCGCTAAATAATTATGCCCGATTTGTAAAATTTTAATTAAACAAAATTATTTTAAAAATTACTAATTATTTGCAGAATTTTTGGAATTGGCATCAAATTTTTTCACCGACCAAACTAGTGCAATCACCCACCCAAAAAAGGTCCAACCTAAAAATAAATTTAGAACAAAAATGGCTGTGGAGTCAATATGTTTGCGGATTAAGGCGATTATGAATGGTAAGAAATATCCTACTAACAATAACAATAGAACTATGACTCCTCCCACAAAACGCCCTTAATTTATAAAACTAAATATCCAAAACTAATCTTCTTGGATCTTCGAGTAATTCTTTGATGCGAACTAAAAATGTCACCGCTTCTTTGCCATCAATAATGCGATGGTCGTAAGACAAAGCCAAATACATCATCGGACGAATTTTGATTTCGCCATTAATCGCCATCGGGCGTTCTTGAATTTTATGCATACCAAGAATTGCCGATTGTGGCGGGTTGATGATTGGCGTTGACATCAATGAACCGTAAACTCCGCCGTTAGAAATGGTGAAAGTTGCACCAGCTAAATCTGGCAAAGTAAGTTTACCATCACGAGCTTTAACACCAAGTTCGGAAATACCTTTTTCGATTCCGGCTAAATTTAATTTATCTCCCTCGCGTAAAACTGGCACGACGAGCCCTTGTGGGGAGCCAACTGCAACTCCAATATCATAGAAATTTTTGTAAATAATGTCAGTTCCATCAATTTCAGCATTAACCGCCGGAAGCTCTTTCAAAGCGACGATACAAGCTTTAACGAAGAAAGACATAAAGCCCAATTTAACGCCGTGCTTTTTTTCAAAGACATCTTTATATTCGGTGCGAAGCGCCATAACCGCGCCCATATCGACTTCATTGAAAGTGGTCAAAATCGCCGCGGTATTTTGTGATTCTTTTAATCTTTCGGCAATTTTTTGACGAAGTTTTGACATTTTCACGCGCTCTGTTGGTTTAGAACCCGAAGCTTGTGGAGCATTTTGAACAATAACATTTTTCGTCCCATTAGCGATAACATCAAGCACATCGCCTTTAGTTACTCGACCATCTTTGCCCGAACCGGCAATTGTTGAAGTATCAACATTATTTTCCGTCGCCAATTTTTTTGGGGCAGGCGAAAGTTCATGTTGCGCAGAAATTTTGTTTGAAGCAACTGAAGCTTGTAAATTTGGAGTAGCTTGCGAAGAAGCAACTGGCGTGGCTTTTGCCGATCCACCTTCTTGCATTACGGCGACTAAATCACCGACTTTAACATTGTCGCCTTCTTTAACTTTTAAATCAGAAATAACGCCATTGGCGGGCGCGTTAACTTCGAGCGTGACTTTATCGGTTTCGAGCTCAAGGATTAATTCATCGGCTTTAACCGCATCTCCAACTTTTTTGTGAAGCTTAGCGATTGAGGCTTCGGAAACTGATTCTCCAAGAGGCGGAACTTTGATTTCAATGGTCATATTTTTATGATTTATTGTTTGTTAATTTAGGTATTGTTCGATTTTATTGCCAATAAAATTTTCGTCAATGGCTTTTTTATATACCAAAATTTAGATTTAAAATACTTTAACAAAAATTATTTTATAAAAAGAAACACTTTAAAAAAAAATTAATTTTATTAAAAAAATATCTTACAAAATATTTTTAAATGTTTTTTATTTCAACTAATTACTAAAAAAATATTTAATAAATTTATGTTTAAAAAATCGCCTTTTTCTTTTTGTTGTTGTTGTCGCAAAAGCTAAAGCTTTTGGCGTATTTTAAAATTATTTTATTAATAAATGTTTCTTCCAAATCAAAAAATAAAAATAAAATTTTTTCACAAAAATTTTTTATTTTTCACTTCTAAATCAAAATCCTTATTAGCTTTAAATGCTTGCGAATATTGTCCTCGGACATAATTAACAAAATTTTCAACGCCACATTTATTTAAAAAATTAATTAAGGATCTATATGACTATTTTACAAGACAGAACCTCGCAATTAACCACAATTCTTCAAGCTTGGAATGGACTTGAGGAAGATTCTCAAAAAAAATCGATCACCTTTATTTCGGAATTTATTTTAAGCGCCAGTTTATTTCAAAAATTTAGTGGCGATGAAAATTTGGAAGCTCAACTTAAAAGCTTTCAGGAAAATTATAAGAATATATTTGGTTCAGATTTGACTAAACTTGGAACCTTAGATTTATCGCCAGAAAATGTAATAACTCTAAACGAAATTAAAAAAATCGATCTTCAAAAAATCGAGCTTCCAGAAAAGAGAGAGAAAATATCTTCGCTCTTGGCAGAAAAAATCTTAAAAATTCAAGAATTTAGAAAAAGCTTGGTAACGGAAAGCTCCAATAAATACAGTCACGCGCATTTTAAAGTTATGCGAAATTACGGTGATTTTATCGATCATCTCGATGCTAATTTAAATTCTGAACAGAAACAGGAATTCGATAAATTGAAAACGACATTATCAACCACCGAAGATGAAAAAGAGTTTTTTAGAAACTTGGTTTTGCTTAATAATTGTGCTGATGTTCCCACTAATTTTGATAAATTAAGGGCTAAATTTGGGATTGATGGACTCGAAGAACACACCTTGATTAACCAAGGAACTCTATATCGAGCTTATCTTGATCGCGGGGAATCGATTAACAAAATTTTGGGGGTCGACGATCCCGCAAATGCCTTAGAATCTGCTAAAAGATATTTTGTTAATAATGGTAATTTAAAATCAATTAAAGTTAATACTAAAGAAATATTAAAAGATTTTCGTCGATCCAATCAACCCGGGGGAGAATCAAAAACATTAGAAGATTCTCATCCCGAAGAAGAATCAAAAAAACGCAAATATACCGAGTTTCAAAAAGAGGGAGAATCACTCCTACAAAAAGAGGGAGAATCACTCCAACTGACCTTGGGTTTTGAAATTGAAGGAGTTCTTTCCACAAAAGGCGGATTTGAAGCCGAAAAAGAAAGATTAGAAAATCTTTCTGAATTTCAAATAATTAAACGCGCGCTTGCCGATAATGATGCGCGGATAAAAATGCACGAAAATTATGGCTTTCCAAGTTCTAATATCGGACACACTCCAAACCCGATTCTCTTATACAGCGAAGATGAATTGGATGAATTTAAAACTAAACATCATGGGCAATATGGCGATAAAATTTCTACAATAAAAGAATATCTTGAGAAGGAAAAAAAGAACCATTCGCAAGAAAGCGCTAAATTTGACAAAGCCATTAAAAATATTGCACTTTTATCGCAAGAAGAAATTTTCTTTTTAGATTTATTTTATATGAGAAAAGACAAGACAAAGGAAAATAGAATTGCGATCGATGATTTATTTGATTGGCGCGATAAGGACGAGAATCACAAAGAAAAATTTTTTGGAGTCTTGCAAGAAATCGGCGAAAAAGGTGGTTTTTATCAAAAGACTCTCGACATGATTCGCGTTACTGAATTTGCCATTGGAGAATTCCCCCTGGAGGATGCCAACGAAAAATTTTCCAAATCTTTAAAATATTTTAGAGACGTTGCCAAAGAGCATGGTTTGAGACTAAAGGATCGTGGCGTTCAAACTAATTTTGGAGCGGAATATAAAGGAGAAACTCTAAAAATTTCTACCGAAAATTCGGGAGAAGAGTTAGAAGTTTCAACTAATCAATTAACAGTTATCGTTAGTAAAGCTCTTCAAAAAGCTGTTACAAGATTATTAGAAGAGGATCCAAGTCTTCAGCGTGAAGGTCAAGATATTGTTGGAGTTGAAGTTGGAGTTGATCGTAAAAAAGGATTGATCGGAAAAACAGCAGGAACGGAATTTATTGAAACTTATAGTAGTTCAAAGCATTCCAAAAATTCTTCGGTATTTTCACGGCATCGATGGAATACTCGCAAATCAGGCATGATGAGAATTGCGAGCATCTCAGGAGATGATGAAACTTGTAAAATCATCAAAATTAGCGATGACAAAGAGAGGAGAGAAAGGGTTGCGGTTCTTGAAGTCAGACTAATCGGAAATAATCCTCACGCGCCTTATCACGATGGATTTCCTCGTTTAATTTTTAATGGCGCCGAAGTAATAGTCGAAAAACTTATTAAATATGTAGAAGATGAGTTTAGTAAGTTGTCTTTGGAAAAAGAAAAAATTGATGAAAAAGTTTTGATTGAAAAAAATGGCGAAATCATATCAGTACCACCAACATTTCCAAATGATAAAGTCGAAAGAGCTCCTCTTCCGATAACTACAAAACATTATGTAAATAAACTGGTAGTAAATTCAATCGGCGGGAGAGATTAACCTGAAAATAAATACTTTTATAATTTAAAAAAACTTCATCTTTTTAGCTAAAAATCCCTCGATTTGATTAAAAATCGAGGGATTAAAATTATCGAAAATTATTTAGTAAATTTATTTTCCTAAAGCTTCGTCGATTAATTTCTTTTGTTCGCGCGAATGGTAAGAGCCATAACCCGTTGCCGGAGAAGCGCTAGCGATTCTTCCAACATATTTAGCGCGGGAATTTTTATATTTGCTTTCAATCAAAACTTCTTCGATTAAATCATCAACAAATTTCCATGCGCCCATATTTTTCGGCTCTTCTTGGCACCAAATAATTTCGGCATTTTTATATTTTTTTAATTCGATCGTTAATTCTTGAGCTGGAAATGGATAAAGTTGTTCGAGACGAATAATCGCTACATCATTGATTTTACTAGCTTCACGCGCTTCGATTAAATCGTAATAAACTTTTCCTGAACATAAAACCACACGACGAATTTTGTCATCAGCATTTAATTTATGCGTTTCGGGAATTAAAGTTTTGAAATTTTCCTCGGTAAATTCACTTAATTTTGAAATCGCCATTTTGTGACGAAGAAGCGATTTTGGTGACATCACCACCAATGGTTTGCGATCTTTATTATGAATTTGACGACGCAATGCGTGGAAAAAATTCGCCGGAGTGGTAATATTGACGACGCGTAAATTATTATCGGCGCAAGCTTGCAAATAACGCTCGAGTCGCGCTGAAGAATGTTCTGGCCCCTGCCCTTCGAAACCATGAGGCAGTAGCATTACTAAACCTGATTTACGCAACCATTTTACTTCCGAAGAAGCTACGAATTGATCAAAAATAATTTGCGCACCATTGGCGAAATCACCAAATTGCGCTTCCCAAATTGTCAAAATATCGGGCGCTGAAAGTGAATAACCATATTCAAAACCCATCACGCCATATTCAGAGAGTATCGAATCATGAACTTCGAAATGAGCTTTGTTGGAAATTGAATTATAAATATTGTGCCTTTGTCCGCTTTTAGCATCATGCAAAATTGAATGACGATGCGAGAAAGTGCCTCGCCCAGCGTCTTGCCCCGTGATTCTAACCGCATGACCTTCGTTAATTAAAGAGGCAAAAGCTAAACTTTCTGCCGTGCCCCAATCGATTTCTTTTCCATCTTCGACGACTTGTTTTCTAGCCTCGACTTGACGAACAATTTTTGGGTTAGCGTTAAAATTTTGCGGAATTGTCGTAATTTTTGTATTTACTTCTTTAAGAATTTTTTCAGCAATCGCCGTTTTTGGAATTGAATTATCGCCATCTTCAATGTGCTTCCAATCACCTTTCAGCCAATCAGCTTCAAGGGCTTTATAAGTTGAAGCTTTATTAAATTCATCATTCAATAAAACTTCAAAATCATTAACTAATTTTTCATATTCAACTTGAGAAATTGCATTTTCATTTAACAATTTTTGTGAATAAATTTTCTCAATCGATGTCTGATCTTTGATTTTATTATACATAATTGGTTGCGTATAAAGAGGCTCGTCGCCTTCATTATGACCATATTTGCGATAACAAACCACATCAAGAACGATATCTTTTTTGAAGGTTTGACGATATTTGCTAACGATTCCAGAAATTTTTACCACCGCCTCAACATCATCGCCATTAACATGGAAAATTGGTGCGTCGATTGATTTCGCTAAATCCGAAGCATATTGAGTACTTCTAGAATCCGTAGGGTTGGCGGTAAAGCCGATTTGATTATTAATAATAATATGAATCACGCCACCAGTATCATAACCTGCGGTGCCATTCATCAATAAACTTTCGGCAACCGAACCTTGACCAGCAAAAGCCGCATCGCCGTGAAGCAACAACGCCAAAGCTTGACTTCGCGAAGTATCTTGCATTAAATCTTGCGTCGCACGAATACGACCAGCCACCACAGCATTTACAGCCTCAAGATGCGATGGATTAAAAGCCAAAGACAAATCGATTTTATTGCCGTCAATTTCACGCGTCGAAGAAAAGCCCATGTGATATTTAACATCGCCTGATTTGGTGATTGATTCAGGAATTCCTGGCGTACCTTGGAACTCAGCTAAAAGGCGATGATAAGGCTTTTTCATTACTCCCGTTAAGGTATTGAGTCGACCACGATGCGCCATGCCGATGATGATTTTTTTTACACCGTTACGCGCTGAAGCATCGATAATTTTTTCAACTGCACAAATCGAAGATTCACCACCTTCAATCGAAAATCTTTTAGCTCCCGGGAAGCGTTTATGCAAAAATTGTTCGAAGCGTTCGGTGCGAATAATTTCTTGTAAAATTTTATGTTTTTCAGTTTTTGAAACCGCTTCAAAGGCACTGTTTTCAACTTCACGCGTCAACCAATCTTTTTGTTGTTGATCACGCATATATTCAAATTCTAATCCGATCGTGTTGCAATAAATATAATTTAAATTGGCGATCGCTTGATTTAATTTAACTTTTTGACCACCATAATTAACTTCTTTTTCTAAATCAGAATCATCGATGTCATTATTTTTTAAATCAATTTCCGCAACATATTGTGGGGGAGTTAAGCCAAGTGGATCAAGGTTTGAAGCCAAATGTCCAAATCTTTTATAATTAGAAATTAAATTTTGTAAGCGAATATTTAAATCTTTCGAAGCAATTTGCACAACATTTTTTACATCTTTTTTTGGCAATTCTCTTGGAGAATTTGAAGAGATATCATAATCTTGTGAGCCTACAACCTTAAGGTTTCTCTTGCTCCAAGATGGACCATTATAATCGGCTAATATTGCCTTTACTTCATCATGATTTTGCGAAAAAAATTCTGCCCAAGAAGCATCAACCGAAGCTGGATTTTGTGAATATTTTTGATAAAGCTCGTTAATAAAAATAACGTTAGCACTAAAGAATGGAGTAGTGTTTTCAAGCTGTTGCGACATATTTAAATGTTTAAGTTTTTAATAATATTGGCTAATTTTAATTTTTTGAAACTTAATTGCAACCTTCGAGAGATTTTATGAGAAATTTACAAGTTAATCTGAGGAACAAAGATGCGTTTGAATAAAAAATCAAAAACATTATTTTCAATCTCAGCCGAAAGATTCGCCGATATTTTTAGCAATTATTGCTCGACATAAAAATAATAATCTTTTATAGTTGCTTCATAAAAAAATCCTATTCTTAAGGACATTTTTAACGATAATACAAGATAAATTTTATGACCGAAATTAACTCTACTAGCGCTATTAATTTAGGTAGCAATACGCCACCGCCAATTAAATTTCCACCACTTCCAACTGGTACGAAATCTTTATAAGTAATTATAAGAGAAAATATATAATCACCGCTATAATGGCAAAAAATACTGCGGTAAATATTGACCAATCAACTAAATCCCCTTTAGTAGCATTAATTTTAGTATTATACTCAATTTTTATTTGATAAGTTTTGATTAAATATATTAACATCCCCTTGCAATCGTGATAATAAGATTCTTCCTTTTCTATATCCTTCATTAAATCACCATATAAATGATATTTTCTAGATTTATAACTAAAGCACAAAATTATTAAAGAAACAAATGCTCCAAACATTAAAATACAAGATGGAAATATTATTTTGATTGAGCTTTCATAGGCAAAAATGAAAACTGATAAACCAAAAATTATTGAGAGTATTACTTTAATTATACTATGAGTTTTTTCATCTAATACATTCCCCATCTCATGAGAACTTTTCATGGCATCTTTAACTTCTTGTAACGCTATTTTGATTTGATTTTCTTCGAGATTTTTATTTAACATTGGTGTGGGTTTTCATTTGTTAGTGACTTAATTTTAACTTAATAACTAAATCAATTTTTTTCAAGTTAATTTTTTTATGAAATATAATTATTATATTTTTACAAAAAAAATACTATAAAATAAATATCTTAACTAGATTTATTGATGATATAATCGACCAGTGATGTATTTTTTATTAAAGATAAAATTGGTATTTGGTAGCGGAGAAGGGAATCGAACCCCCGACACGCGGATTATGATCCCGCTGCTCTACCAACTGAGCTACTCCGCCTTGAAGATTTTGATAATGTTTTGAAAATTATTCAAAAAGATTTGAGTTTTAGTAAGTATAAAATCATTTATAAAAAAATTCAAATCTTTTCTTATTTAAAATAATCAATGATTTTTCAACTCAAAAATTTTGATAAATTCTTCTTTTCTTTTAATTTTATAAATATTTAAACACAATTATTGTTGTTTCTATTTTTATAAATTATCGCATGAAGCCTTTGTTCTCTATGTTATAAAGTTATCTAAAACTATTTTTAATTAATTAAAAAGTGCTTAGATTTATTTTGCAATAAAAGTTATCCATGCTTGCTTTTATCTATTTAGGCTTAAACTTATTGTTAGGTTTTAAATAATTGTACTATTTTAGAACAACATTAAGATAATTTTATTTTGTAATATTTTTTAATTAGATTTATTATATATTTATAAATAGTTTAAGTTTTGATAAATAAACATCATCAACTTTTAATTAATTTAAACATATGGAAATTAAATCTAAAAACTTAACAATATCAATGCCTTCTGACCTTTTCATGTCGCTCGAAAAATCTGCTTCAGCACTCGACAGAAGTAAAAATTATTTAGTAAGAAAATCTTTAGAGGTTTTTTTGGTTAATAATAATTTTTATGAAAAACCTACAAAAAAATTAGGGGAAGTAAAAACTCGCAAAAAAAGAGCTGATAAAGCTTCTTAATTATAAGAGCATGATTTTTTCATAACTCTTAATTTGGTCTCGAAGAGTCGCCGCCTTTTCGAAATCGAGCTCCGTAGCAGCCTCCAACATCTCTCTTTTCATTTTATCAATATCTTCTTTCTTTAAATTTTTAACGGCTTTTCTAGACGCATCATCTTTCTTTTTGCTATATAGATTTTCTAGCGCTGAAGTGATTGCTTTGTAAGTAGTTGTTGGGGTTATATTGTGAATCTTATTATGTTCAATTTGAATTGAGCGTCTTCGCGAAGTTTCTGCCAAAGCTTTAACAATCGATTTAGTTTCTTTATCGGCATATAATATTACTTTACTTTCAGAATTTCTGGCGGCACGACCGATAGTTTGAATTAATGAAGTTTCGTTGCGCAAAAAACCTTCTTTATCGGCATCAAGAATCGCTACTAATGCACATTCAGGAATATCTAGACCTTCTCGTAAAAGATTTACACCAATTAGACAATCATGTTTTCCGCGACGCAGATTTTGGATAATCTCGATACGATCAAGAGTGTCCACATCGGAATGCATATAAACAACATTTATGCCAACATCCGCAAAATAATCTGCTAAATCTTCCGCCATTTTTTTCGTAAGCGTTGTAACTAAAGTTCTAAAGCCCTTTTCGCGAGTTTTCTTAACCTCTTCAATTAAATCTACAATTTGATTTTTAGCGCTTCTGATTTCGCAAACTGGATCTAGAAGCCCGGTCGGACGAATAATTTGCTCGACAATTTCGCCATCGGTTTTTTGCATTTCATATTTACTCGGAGTCGCCGAAACATAAATTGTTTGTGGTTTAAAATTTTCCCATTCCACGAATTTTAAAGGACGATTATCAAGCGCACTTGGCAACCGAAAACCATGCTCAACCAAAACTGATTTTCGCGCAAAGTCGCCTTTCGACATGCCATCAATTTGCGGAATTGAAACATGACTCTCATCGACAAAAAGAAGTGCATCTTGAGGCAAATACTCAAAAAGAGTCGGAGGTGGCGATCCAGCCTCCCTGCCCGTCAAATAGCGCGAATAATTTTCAATTCCTTTACAACTTCCAAGCGAAACCATTAATTCCATATCATAAGTTGCGCGCTGATTAAGCCTTTGCATTTCAACAATTTTGCCGGCCTTTTCCAGTTCGAGCAACCTTAAATTTAAATCATTTTTAATATTTGCTAAAGCTTTTTGCACAACTTCGGCGGGCGCTACATAATGCGAAGAAGGATAAATCGAAACATTACTAAGTTTGCAAAATGTTTCGCCGGTAAGTGGATCGAACTCGGTTATTTCGTCAATTTCATCGCCGAACATTGAGATTCTCCAAGCTTTCTCATCTAAGTGCGAAGGGAAAATATCGACCACATCGCCCTGCACCCGAAAATTACATCTTTCAAAATCAAAATCGTTGCGAGTGTATTGCATATCGATTAAACGCATTATTAGTTTTTGACGATTAATTTGCTCGCCGACCTTTAAACGAAGGACCATTTGCGAATAATATTGAGGCGAGCCAATACCGTAAATACAAGAAACCGAAGCAATAATTATAGTGTCGCGCCTTTCAAAAAGCGATCTGGTGGCATTGTGGCGAAGTCTATCAATTTGTTCATTTATCGAACTATCTTTTTCAATAAATGTATCGGTCTTAGCAACATAAGCTTCGGGCTGATAATAATCGTAAAAAGAAACGAAATAGCCAATTTCATTTTCGGGGAAAAATTCTTTCATTTCGCCGTAAAGTTGCGCCGCCAAAGTTTTGTTATGCGCCATTATCAAGGTTGGACGCTGTGTTTGCTCGATTATATTCGCCATGGTAAAAGTTTTACCCGAGCCCGTAATTCCAAGCAAAATTTGATCATTTTTTTTAGAATTTAATCCCGCCACTAATTTTTCAATTGCTTGCGGTTGATCGCCCGCCGGCTTGTATTTAGAATGTATTTTAAATTTTTGCTCGCTCAAATTTTATATTATTTTTTTAAAGAAATGACTGCTAATTGTATTTTAGAATTTATTTTCAATCAAGATAAAGATTGCTGGTAAATATTAATTTTTTACAAAATTAGATTTATATTTTTGCTTGCGATTTTTTTTAAAAAAAATAAGCTTTATTCAATTAAAAAAAATTCAATTTAAAACACTATGACCGATTTAAATCGTTTAGTTTCTGGCTTTCGCACCTTTAAAGTCACAACCTTTGACAAAAAACGCGATATAATTAGACATCTTGTCGAACAAAAACAAACACCCTCAACTTTAGTTATTTCTTCTTGTGATTTACCAATTTCTCCATCCGAAATTTTTTCAGCAAATCCGGGAGAATTTTTTATCTTGAACAACATTGGTGGGATGGTTCCAAAATATAAAACCGAAGGAATTAGCGGTATTTTATCTGCCCTTGAATACGCAGTTGTTAATCTTGGAGTCGAAAGTATTGTAGTCTTAAACAACGCTCGATGCACTAGCACAAAATTAATTATGTCCGATGATTTCGTTGCCTTCAAAGGGAGCGTTTCCGACACCATGAAAGTTTGGCTTTCAATTGCTTCTGAAGCGCGTGATGTTGTAAAAAAACAGCTCAAAGATAAAACAATCGAAGAGCAAGAAGCAGCTTTTGAAAAGGAATCGCTGGTTATTTCTCTCAATAATTTACTTTCATATCCCTACATTAAAGAGCGTCTTTCAAAAAATAAATTGAAAATTTTTGGTTGGCAATTTGATGTTGAAACTGGCGACATCCAAGCTTTCAATCCTCAAAATGGCACTTTTGAATTAATTTGTTAATTTATTAGCCTTCAAACCGCTGATTATATTATTGCGATAAAGAGAATTTTGTTGTTTACTTTTGTCAAAATCATCGATAAATAAGAATTTTTTCAAAAAAAATCCACTCAATTTTAAGCCATCAATCAATTGATTATTTTCAACATTTTGCGCCTCTTCTTCGAGTAAAAAGTTGGGTAATTTGAGAAGTTTATGTGAATATTTTTCACCCGCCTCCATTGACACGGCGTGCGCTGATTTTGGCGAAACGAAAGCCAGATTAACTCTTGAATTTGTAACGACGCAACATGAAAAATCAATACCATAACCGAGACTCTCGAGAATCATCAATTCTAGTTTTATATATTCCGCAATAATTTGTTGATTCGACACACGATCATCGCCCAAATTTTGTAAAAATTCTAAACAATTTTTATATAAAAACTCAAAAGGTTCGCGCTCTAAAAAATAATCATCAATCATTGATATTATTGACTTAGCGCAATTTATCCGCAATTTATCAAGCATAAATCTTGAACAATTATTCTCCGCCAAATCAAGATTTAAAAAACTTCCCAAACCATCTTCAAGCCTTGCCACATAATCAAAAGCGATCAAATTACCAATTTGTAAAATGGCATTATTTTTTTTAGAAGAAACATATTTTATAAATCCTCGATAAACTCCGTAATTCTCGCTAAAAACCTTGAGAATCGCGGATTTTTCGCCATATTTTTTAACGCTAATTACAACTCCCGAATCGCTATATTTCATTTTCAAATAAGTTATTATTTTTTAAATATTTAAAAATTTCTTCTTCATTCTCACAAAAAACAATATCATCAAATTGATGACGAAACCAAGTAAGTTGTCTTTTAACATAATTGCGTGTTTTTTGCGATGCAAGACTTTGCATTTCATCAAGTGTAATTTTATTATTTAAAAATTCTAATATTTCTTTGAACCCTAGAGTATTAACTATTGGGGAACTTAAATCATTAATATTTTTTAAATAATTTTTAACTTCATTTAGCGCATTATTTTCTAACATTTTTGCGAATCTTTCATTGCAATTTTTATAAATTTCTTGACGCGGAGGATTCAAATTTAAGTGAATAAATTGTTGATTTTCTAAAGCTTTTTTTGGAGGTTGTTGTTGAAAAAATTCAATTTTTTTATCGGTTTGTAAAAAAACTTCGCAAGCGCGTAATAATTTTTGTTTATCAATAATTTTTGAATTGCCAAAATTTTCTTGAAATTTTTCATGTCCAATTTCTGCATATAAATTTTGCGCTTGAAGACGAAATTTTTCATCAATCTCGGGAATTTCACTAATACCGTTAATGAGTCTTGAGATATACATGCCATTGCCACCAACGATGATTGGAATTTTGTTTTCTTGTTGAATTTTTTTTACAATTTCCACAACCATTTTTAACCAAATTCCTACAGAAATTTTTTCATTGGCTGATAAAATTCCGTACAAAAAATGTTCGGCCTCAATAAGATTTTCTGCTGTTGGTTGTGCTGATAAAATTGGTAAATCGCGATAGATTTGTAAAGCATCGGCATTGATTATTGCGCCATTAAAAATTTTTGCAACTTCGATGGCGACCCTTGATTTACCTGATGCGGTCGCTCCTGAAATTACAATTATTTTTGATTTATGCTGTAACATTTTTTAAAGCTTCGTAAAGTTCTTGCAAATCTTTTGGCAAAGGAATTTCAAGCGCAATTTCTTGTTTAGAAATTGGATGTGTAAAGCCTATTTTATATGAGTGCAAAGCTTGTCTTGAAAAATTTTCTAACAATTTTTTCAAATTTTCGCTGGCATTTTTTGGCAACATTTTTTTACAAGAATTATAGGTTTGATCGCCAATAATTGAATGCTTTTGCGACTCAAAATGCACGCGAATTTGATGAGTCCTGCCAGTTTCAAGCCTACACTCGACAAGACTTACAAAGCCATCTAAAAATATTTCTTTAGTTTCGTAATTAGTAATTGCGACTCTGCCGGCACTTTTACAAATCGTCATTTTTAAACGATTACTGTGATGACGAATAATATTTTTGTTAATCACTCCGCGTTTTGGGTCAAAAACTCCGTAAATAAATGTCAAATATTGACGCTTAATTTCGCGGTCTCGAAGCATATTGCTCAATAATTGATGCGTTAAATCATTTTTAGCAACAATCATCAATCCGCTCGTATCTTTGTCGAGACGATGGACAATTCCTAAGCGCATTTCGCCACTAATTGTCGATAATTTATCACGATGCGAAAATAACAAACCGTTAACCAAAGTATTTTCTTGATTACCCGACCCTGGATGAACAGTCAAGCCACTCGGCTTGTTAATAACCATCAAATCATTATCTTCGTAAACTATTTCAAAATAAATTTCTTTGGCCTTGAGATGCGATGGCTCAACTTGCGGAACTTCAACAAAAATTTCATCATTAATTTTAAGTTTATAAGAATCATTTTCTAAAATTAAATTTTGTGAATTTTTTACTAATTTTTGCGCAATAAAATTTTGAATTTTAGTTCGCGTAATTTCAGGTTTTATTTTTAAAAATTCCTGGGCTAAAAATTTATCAAGCCTTGTTCCAACAAACTCTGGACTAACATTAAAACTAAATTTATTCGACATTTTCTATAATTATTTCACGCGCTTCTTCGTGATGATTAATAACATTTTTTATGGTAATTTTTAAGCAATTTTTTGGTAAATATTTTTCAGAAATTTGTGGCCATTCGATTAAGATAATATGATTTTTTATCACCTCGAAGAAACCAATGTTTTCAAGCTCTTCTTCGTGTTTTATGCGATATAAATCAAAGTGAAAAATTTCACCTTTTTTAGTTTTATAAGAATAAACAATATTAAAAGTTGGACTCAAAACTTCGCTAGGAATTTCCTGCAAAAAATTAATAAAATTTTTAGCAAAAAAACTTTTACCAACCCCAAGATTACCGTAGAGTGCAACTACTTTATTATCATTAATTGAATTCGCCACCTCTTTCGCAAAATCAATCATTTCATTTTGCGAATTTATAATAATTTTTTTCATCAAATTGATTAATATATAACCGGCTTACCTATCAATAAACAAAGGTATGCTGATAAACAAATCGCTGGCGCAAAGGGAAATGTTTCATCTTTTTTTAATTTTTGCCAAACGGCGCCGAATAATGCTCCGATCATACCACTTAAAAACATAAATAAAATAAAATTATTTAGACCAAGCATAAAACCGGCAATCATAAAAAATTTAAAATCATCGATGCCAATGCCATCAATGCCCGCCGAGTAATAAAAGAAAATCCATATCGCAAAACCAAATGCCACAAAAGCCAGTGCGGGCTTCAATCCGTCGTAAATTGAGTTCAAACCGCCATTGTGAATTGTCAGCAGAGTAACTAAAAATACTAAAATAAATTGTAAAATATCAGGAATAAAATAATGCTCCAAATCAACTACCACCATTATAAACATCGTTACAAATATCGCTAAATAAAACATAAATTTAATGTCAACTTTATAATCAAGCGCAACAAATGTTAAAAGGAATCCTAGCGCACAAAAAAACTCAATTAATGGATAGCGAATCGATATTTTTTTAGAACAATTTATGCATTTTCCGCGTTGCATAATCCATGAAAAAATTGGCACCAATGAGCGAATTTTTAATTTAGAATTACAATGAACGCACTTTGAGCGCGCCAAAAACATCGATTCTTTTGAAACCAAGCGATGACTTACCAAACTAATAAAACTGCCCATTATCAAACCAAATAGAATGATAAAAAAGACTTGAATAAACATACTTAGGGTGATAAAAATTTCCATATCTATTTAATTGAAAGTGATAATTGATAAATTAAACATTTGTTATAAACTATGATTAGGTTTAATTAAATTTCTTTAGAAAAAATGAATATCTTAACACCAATATTTTACAATAAATTTTTATTATTCATATTAATATTATTTTCTACTTCATGTTTACAAGAGCCAGCTAAAATCATTAATCGTAGTAGTGTTAAGTTCAACAAAAACAATAAATTTAATCAAGAAAAATATCGCAATATCGTTCAAAAAAAAGCAGATAAAAAAGATACTTCCTCTGAAAAAGAAGTTGTTAAATTAGATAAAAAAGATATTTCTTCTGAAAAAGAAATTGCTACGGATGCGGTTATTGTTCAACAAGGCGAAACCCTTTATTCTATTGCCAAAAAAAATGATGTTCCTTTGCGCGATTTAATCGACACAAATAATCTTGAACCACCCTACGCTTTAAAGGCTGGAAGCGCTATAAAAATTCCCTTCCCAAATTATCATGAATCACGCGAAGGCGAAACTCTTTATTCAATTTCGCGAATGTATGACATGAAGGTTAATGATGTAATCGCTCTTAATAATTTAAAATTTCCTTATCCGATTTATCCGGGCGATAAAATAAAAATTGTTAAAGACAAAAATAAAAAATCTGAATCGAACGAAATAATTGTCGACAATGATAAAAAAATTGATAATAAAAAATCTGAAAAAAATCCTCAATTAGCTTTAGAATCAAAAACTAAGAAAGAAAATAACATTAAATCTTCTGAAGAAAAAGCCAAAGAAATTGTTGAAAAGAAAAATTCTAAAGAAATTGAAAAATATGGCTTCAAGCCTTCTGAAGTAAGAGCTTTAGAGTTTCAAAAAAAGAATGATTCTTCGCGAACCGCTCAAAATATTATAAATCCAGCCAAAAATGAAATTGTTGAAACAAAGCTAAGTATTAATAAGCCAATCGACAAAGATTCAATTAAAAAAATTGCCAATAAAACTAATCGATTTTCTTGGCCAGTTCGTGGTGAAGTTATTTCAAAATTCGGGCCAAAAAGTGCCGGACTTTACAATGACGGCATCAATATTAAAGCTTCGGATGGACAAGCCGTGAGCTCTTCCGAAGATGGCATCGTCGCTTATGTTGGAAGTGAATTAAAGGGCTATGGCAATTTAGTAATCGTCAAGCATTCGGGAGGCTGGATTTCCGCTTATGCGCATCTTAAAAATTCTGCGGTGGCAATTGGACAAAAAATCAGCAAAGGTCAAAAAATTGGCAATGTAGGAAATTCTGGCAAAGTAAAATTTCCACAATTATATTTTGGATTAAGGAAAGGTCGCGACGCCGTCAATCCAGAAAATTATTTATAAATTAAAAATAAAAATGTCATTTTTTAACTTATTTTCAAAATCCAAAATTAGCGACCAATTAAAAAATAGTTCGCAAAAATTATCGCAAGCAATTACTCAAATTTTTACTCATAAAAAGCTTGATTCTCTAACCTTAGAAGAGTTTGAAGAAATTCTCATAACCAGCGATTTAGGCAGTGATTTTGCCAGAGAAATAATCAATAATTTACGCCAAAAAAAGTTTGAAAAAAATATTGATGAAAAATTTATTAAAGAATTTTTAGCTGATGAAATTGAAAAAATTTTAAAGCCGTGCGAAGGAAAAATTGATCTTGATTCTGACAAAAAACCTCAAGTAATTATATTCAACGGAGTCAACGGCGCCGGCAAAACTACCACGATCGGAAAAATAGCTTACAATCTCAAAAATCAAAATAAAAAAGTATTAATTTCTGCTTGCGATACTTTTCGCGCAGGCGCATCATCGCAACTTGAAGTTTGGGCGAAGCGAGCAGATTGCGAAATTATCTTGCCTCTCAAAGAAGGCGAAGACCCTGCTTCCGTAGCTTACAGAGCTTTTGATTATGCTATAAAAAATAATTTTGATGTTTTATTAATTGACACCGCTGGCAGATTACAAAATAAACAAAATTTGATGGATGAACTTAAAAAAATTAACACCGTTATCAAAAAACTTGATGCTTCAGCTCCACATTACAATTTACTTATTGTCGATGCTACAATTGGACAAAATTCAAGAATACAAACCGAGATTTTTAATCAAACAGTTGGCATTGACGGACTTGTGATAACAAAGCTTGATGGCAGTGCCAAAGGCGGAGTTATCGTGGCGATTTCAAAAATTTTTGCCAAACCAATTTTTGCAATTGGAATTGGCGAAAAGATTGAAGATTTACAAGAATTTAATGCCAAAAATTTTGCCCAAAGTTTAGTTGAGTAAAAAATTTTGCTGACGAGTATTATTATCTTGGAGGAGTCCCTTGAGAGCTCCCTGATAAGTTAGCTCCTAACGCATGGTCAGTAAGACCCACTATTGCTGGAACTGGAGTTGGAACTGTTCCGCCGCCTTGAGTTGTTACTGGAGCTGGAGCTGGTGTAAATTCAGATGGATCGAATCCATATAATGTAAATTCAGAAAGGCCCTCATCTTTCAAACCAGTAGATGAGGATGATGAGGATGGTGAGGATGATGAGGATGGTGAGGATGATGAGAATGATGAGGCTCTTGATGCTTCAAATCCACTAGATAATACTTGAGCTGAAGCTTCTTTGCTTTTATCCTTTTTTCCTCCTGTTATTGATTCATTTTCTAACCAATCCGATGACGCCTTCAATGCATCCTTTTCTCTTTCTGTTATTGATGCATTTTTTAACCAATTCGATGACGCCTTCAATGCATCCTTTTCTCTTTCTGTTATTGATGCATTTTTTAACCAATTCGATATATAATCGCCTTTCACTCCTGCTCGCTCAACCTCTTCTCGTGCACCTGCCGCTCCCGCATTTGCTTGTTGAAAACCTTGCGATGCCCGACGGAAAGCTTCAATGGATGTTCTCACTGCACCAAAAATTAAGTTTCTTACTGGTCCAACAACTCCCGGTCGCGATCCCTCTGTTCTTGCGCCTTCTACTTGCCCACCTGCCTCTCCCACACCCGCTACTCGCATATATGGATCGGCTCCTTCTACTCGCCCACCTGCTGGTCCCACACCCGCTGGTGTTTGCAGATATTGATTTGTAACTGATTGTCGGGGTGTTGCTCCTGCTTCTGCTTGGGGTTGGCGTGGAGGAGGTGTTGCGCCTGCTTCTGAATCTTCAGCTAATCCATGATCACGATTACCATTGCCATTACGAATAGCATTTAAGGCATACTCATATTCTTTATCCATGCAATCTCCAATATAAATTATAAAAAAAATGACTCTTATAAAAAACAAGTGGTTAACCTAAAAAACTAAACCCAAAAAAATTAATTTTATCTAATTAGATTTTTCTAAGGTTAATAAATATTTCCACTCGATTTTTACAAGAGTCATAAAAATCACAAATGCTTTTTGGCATTTTTGATAATATTTATTTATAGTGAAAGTTAATTTTGAAGATACAAAGTTTAAAAGCTTAAAGCTTAAAAAAATATTAAAAATGTATCACTTTGCCGTAAGCGTCGAGAACTGCTTCATGCATCATTTCCGACATGGTCGGATGCGCAAAGATTGTGTGCATTAAATCTTCCTCGGTTAATTCGGCTTGCTTGGCAATTACAAAACCTTGGATCATTTCGGTAACTTCGGCGCCGATTAAATGTGCCCCCAAAAGTTCTCCGGTTTTTTCATCAAAAAGAACCTTGATTAACCCTTCGGTTTCACCCATCGCGATGGCTTTGCCATTTGCTAAATAAGGGAAGCGTCCGATTTTTACTTTTCTACCCAACTCTTTAGCTTTCTTTTCGGTTAAACCTAGAGAAGCGATTTGAGGCATTGAGTAAGTGCATCCCGGAATATTTTCTTTTTTAATTGGATGAACTTTTTTAGCATCATATTTGCCCATTTTGCTGGCGATTTTTTCCGCAGAAATAATTCCTTCATGCGAAGCTTTATGAGCTAACCAAGGCGCTCCAGCCACATCACCAATCGCAAAAATATGCGCTTCAGCGGTTTCCATATAACCATTGGTTTCGATGCCACCTTTGTCAACTTTAATTTTAGTTTTTTCTAAACCTAAATTTTCTACATTGGCAACAATTCCCACCGCCATAATTACTTTTTCGGCTTTAATCTCTTCAACTTTTCCAGCAATTTCAATACTGGCGACCACCTCACCTTTCCCAATCTTCAAAGCCTTCAACGACGCCGAAGTTAAAATTTTAATTCCTTGTTTTTCGAAAGATTTACGCGCTAATTTAGAAATTTCTTCATCCTCAACTGGCAAAATATTTTCTGCCATTTCAACTAGAGTAACTTCGGCTCCCATATTACGATAAAAAGAGGCGAATTCTGAACCAATCGCTCCCGAACCAACTACGATTAATGATTTTGGCAAAGCTTTGGCGGTCATTGCTTCGCGATAAGTCCAAACATTTTCGCCATCGGGCTCCATGCCTGGGATAACTCGAGCTCTAGCTCCTGTAGCCACTATAAAATAAGAAGCTTCGATTTGTTCGATTTCTTTAGAATCTTTGCTTACGGTAATTTTTTTGTTATCAAGAAATTTAGCAAAACCATCAAAAACTTCGATATTATTTTTCTTCATCAAGCCTGCAACACCTAAACTTAAACGCTTAGAAACTGCGCGCGATCTTTCGATAATTTTAGCAAAATCATGTTTAATATTTTCTGCCGAAAAACCGAATTGATCGAGATTATGTAAAAGATGATTAATTTCAGATGAGCGCAACAACGCCTTGGTTGGAATACATCCCCAATTTAAACAAATTCCACCCAAATGATTGGCTTCAACGATGGCAACTTTAAGCCCTAATTGCGAAGCGCGAATCGCCGAAACATATCCACCCGGCCCTGCGCCGATAATACATAAATCAAATTTTTTGGTCATAATTTTATTATTATTTTGTTATTAATTTTCAGATTTTGAATTCATTAATATTTTCGACTTAACAACTTTATTTTTCATATTTTTTGTGACCCCGATAAGTCTCTTAAACACTTGATTCGGTGGCATAATTAATATTCGCTATTCTTTCACGAATTTGTCTAAACTTTAAAATTTAAATCAACATAATCCCGCTCGTGGCTCTTTTTTATATTTTATAAATTCGAT
>Ga0209596_1000600_pt1 | contig 33135 bp, 45 predicted proteins | sample M_130807_MF_Meta_FD_187314 | JGI IMG/M metagenome (GOLD analysis project Ga0209596, IMG submission 187314) | Freshwater microbial communities from Lake Montjoie, Canada to study carbon cycling - M_130807_MF_MetaG (SPAdes) (version 2) | ecosystem: Environmental > Aquatic > Freshwater > Lake... | reverse complement strand
CGCATGACGACCGCCGGCGGCAAACGCACCGGCGCAGGCCGCAAGCCGCTCCCGCCCGACCAGCGGGCCGTCGGCGTCACGATGCGCGTCCGCCCCGCCATTGCCGCACGCTTCGCCGCGTGGTGCACGCTGCGCGGCGTGAGCCAGTCGCGGGCGTTCTCGGCGTGGGTGAAACGCTCGGCGCGGGAATCGCCGAAAAGCAACGGTGCATGAGCCATCAAACTTTCATCAACCTAACGCCGGAGGAAATCGCGCACGGCATTGCGAAAGGGACGGAGCGCCAGCGAAGCGCGGAGGCGAAAAAAAGCGTGTCGGCTTTTCCCGAGCAATACCCGAACCAGCTCCTCCTTAACCACCAGCACGCAGCTTGCGCGGAGCTGGCTGTTGCAAAAATGCTGCGAGTCAAAACCGAGCTTGGCGTGGACGTTTACTCGGTGCCGGACATCGACGGCACGCGCATCGAGGTGCGATGGAGCCGGAGCCGGACCCATTGCAAAGTGACGAAACGCGACATCGAACGAGATCGGATCATCGTCGGGACGATTGGACCCATGCATTGCATCGAGATTCTCGGATGGATTCTTGCCAGCGACGCGCCATCACGGTGCAGGAGGAGTGACCCGAACGACGGAAGGCCGGACTGTTTTTTCGTGGAGGAGTTAGCGTGGGAGGACCCGCAGGATTTACAGGACTGGATTTATTGCCTGCGGTTATGACTGCCTCCGACCTCCTCCTCACCACCCTGCGCCTCCCGCAGCCCGACCGCTCGCCGATCTACGAGTGGGCACGGAAGCACATCATTCTGCCAGAGAGCTACGCGACCTCGGGACCGTTCAACGTCAAAATCTCGCCGTGGCTGATTCCGATCTTCGACGCGTTGCAGAATCCGCTCGTGCGCCGCGTGCATTTCCGCAAGGCCGTGCAAATCGGCGGCACGCTCGTCGCCGACATCTGGGTGCCGTGGCTGATTTCCAACGACGCGGGGCCGATCTCTTGGACGATGCAGACGGACGAGATGATCGACCGGCACGCGAAGTCGCGGCTCAACCCCGTCTTCGAGGGCTGCAAGCCGGTCGCGGCGATGCTCCCGCGAGTCGGACCAAACCGGACGACGACCGAGATTTATTTCGGCGGATTCTTCTTCCTGCTCAATCCTGCGAACCTTTCATCGCAGCAATCGCAGTCCATCCGCTACAAAATCAATGACGAAATCTGGCTGCCGAAATGGCAGGAGGTGTATGGTCACGCCGTCGCCCGCGTCTCGCGCTTCGAGGAGGTGGGCAGGTCGAAGATTTACAACACCTCGCAGGCGCCGGTGATGGACCTCGAGACCGGCAACGTCGAGGACACGTCCTTTCGCCAAGGCAACCAGCAGGAGTGGAGCACGGAATGTTCGTCGTGCCGCAAGGTGCATCCGATCGCCTTCGCGCTCGACAAGAACGAGGACACCGGTCTGCGGGGCGGCGTGGTCTGGGACGCCGCAGCAAAGCGGGATGACGAGACATGGGACGTGCCGCGGGCGGTCGCCTCGTGCCGGTTCCGGTGTCCTCACTGCGGCCACGAATCGCCTGACACCGACACGACGCGCAACGGCTGGAAGCGGGCTGGTCGCTTCGTGCCGATGAACCCAACCGCGCCGTCGGAGATTCAGAGCTTTCGAGTCGAGGCCGTTGTCAGTCGCCCGATGCGGTTACTCGTCGAAGAATTCTGCGAAGCCGACAATCACCACGTCCGGCAGGGCGACGACAAAATGAAAATCGAGTTTCGCACGAAGCGCGAAGCCCGCCCGTGGATCGTGGAGAAAAAGGTCGTGAACTTGTTCGTCACGAAATCCGATTACACCGTAGCGCAGTTCAGCAACGGCGAAGGCATTGACGGCGAGGTCATCCGGTTCATGGCGATTGACCGGCAGCAAGATCACTGGTGGGTCGAGATCGGCGCCTTCAGCTCAGCAACGGGGCCGACTTACAAGCAACTTTACTTCGGCCGCATCGAGACGCGCGACCAGCTCCGCCAGATGCAATACCGCTACAAGGTGCAGGACGCGTGCGTGGCTCAGGACCGCGGTTACCGACCCGCGGACGTGGACCGCGACTGCGCAGACTTCGGCTGGCGCGGGATGCGCGGGCACGCGCGGAAGACGTGGACGATGAGGGACGACGCGAGCGACAAGCTCATCAACTTCCCATTCTCGGAGCCGCGCGTGAGCGACTACCGAGGCGGGGATGTGTTTTACTACGACTGGAGCGGCGACTACTTCAAGGACCTGCTCGCGAACGCGCTGGAGGCCAAGGGCGATCTCAAGTGGCTCCTGCCGGCCGACGTGAACCCGCTCTATCTGGAACACCTGCGGGGCGAGTCGAAGGTGGAAATCCGCACCGGCGTCTGGGAGTGGCGGGAAGTCAAAAGCAACGCGCCGAACCACGGGCTGGACACCTCGGCGATGATGCTCTGCATGGCCACGATTGCCAACGTCGTGCGTTACACGCCGGTCAAAGACTGAGCCTAGTTTGACGTTTCGAGCCTTGGTATGCTCGACAACCCATTTCTCGGACTGGAAAGCGCGACGCTGACGGCGCTCAAGACCAAGACGATTGACGCGATTCAAGCGGTGCTGCTCAACCAGAGCTACTCGTTGAACGGCAAGAGCGTGAGCCGCGCGGACCTCAACGCGCTCAACAACATGCTCGGCAACTTGCAAGACGCATTGACGAACGCGGCGGGCACGTCCACGGATACCACCTTCGTGAGCTTCACCGGCAACTGAACAACATGGACAACGACCTTTTCGACGCGTCAAAATTGATTGCCCAAAAGCCGTGGCTCGACCGCGCGCTCGAAAACATCGCGCCGACGTGGGCTCTGAAACGGCTAGAGGCTCGCGTCGCGAAATCGCTGTTCGAGTACAATGCCGCGCGGACGAATCGCCTCTACGCTCCGAAACAATACGCGCAGCCAGCGGAGTCGTCGCAGAATCAGCGCGATCGCGTTGTGATGATGTACGAGGCTCAGGATCTCGTGCAGAACTTCCCCGAGGCTCGCGAAATCTCGCGCAAGTTCGGGACGTATCTGACGCCCAACGAGTATTCGCCGACGACGGGCGATCGCGATTACAACCAGACCATCAGCGAGTATTTCCATGCGTGGTGCAAGACGTGCGACGTGACGAACCGGCACAGCTTCAAGAAGCTCGTGCAACTTGCTGCCGAGGAAAGGCCGGTGGATGGAGACTGCGGCTTCGTGATCCGGCGCAGCGGCGAAGGCCTTAAGTTGCAACTCGTGCCCGCGAATCGCATCGGCAATCCGAACGACACGGCGGTCGCGTCGAACAATTACTTTCAAGGCATCATCACGAATGATTTCGGCCAGCCGGTCGCGTATCGGATTTACCGAGTCACGCGCGACGGCGTTTATTTCGGCGCGGAGGATGTTCCCGCGAATCAGTTTTGCCATTACATTGACCCGTTCCGCGTGGACCAATACCGCGGCATCACGGATTTCCACGCCGCGATTCAGACAGCGCGTATGCTCCACGACATCCTTCAAGCCGAGAAGGCTGGCGTGCGGTTCTCTTCGCAGCAGGCCGCGCTTATTTTCAATGACCGTGGCGTCGCGAATCCGCGCAACCTGTTCCAGCCGAATCCTGCGCTCTCGCTCCCGAGTGGGCAGCAGCAGAAGAACGAGCTGACCGAGGTCGGCATGATTCGCTATTTCCAGAACTCGGACCGAGTCGAGGTGATGCCGTCGAGACCATCGCAGGCGTTCACGGGATTCGTTCAACATCTGATGCACGAAATCGCTCTGGGAGTCGGCGTGCCCGAGGGCGTGCTGTTTGGCACGCAGGATTACAAGGGGCCAAGCGTCCGCGCCGAGTTCGCCGCAGCCGACCGCGTGTTCACGCGCCAGCAAGGCGTGCTGACCGACAAGGTTCTCGACCCTATCAAAGACGCCGTGATCCTCGACGCCATCGCGCGCGGTGAGCTTCCGACGCCAACTCTGCTTGCTGGCGAGACGATGGTGCACGCGCTCCGGCGTGCAACGTGCGGCGAGTGGCGTTTTCCCGCGAAGCTCTCGATCGACGTGGGCCGCGAATCGGCGGCGAACATGAATGAGAACCGCCAAGGCGCGAAGTCGCTGCAAGAGATCGCAGCGGAGGAAGGCACGGACGCTTTCTCTCGGCTCGAGCAAATCGCAATCGAGGCAAGTTTCATCAAAGAGCTTTCGACGAAATACGGCGTGCCAGAGACCGCGATCCGGATCACCACAAACTCTCTCCCAAGCACGCCGACGGCGGCAGCGGCAGTCGGTGAAAACGTCGCGACGGCGGCAGCGCAGGCGCAAGTCGATTCGACCGCGGCGACAAATACAGGCGCAGCTTCCGACGGCGCAAACGTGGACACGTCCGCTGCGCTTTCAAAAGACGACTCCGACTCAATCACGATCAACCTCGCAACCGGCTCCTACATCCCGAACGACGCTATGGTTTCCAACGCAAAGCGCTCGCTCGCAGTCCGCGAAAAGGCGACGCCATCAAATCGCGGAATGACCGCGGTCGGTCTTGCGCGCGCACGCGACATCATCAACAAACGGCCGCTCTCCGAGGACACTGTGCGTCGGATGAAAGCGTATTTCGACAGGCACGAAATCGACAAGCAGGGCTCGACGTGGAGCGAGCAAGGCAAGGGCTGGCAGGCGTGGAATGGCTGGGGAGGAGACGCTGGGCAAACGTGGGCGAATGCGATCGTTGCGCGTATCAACAAAGCAGATACACGCACGCAAGCCGGAGACGAAACTTCGCGCGTCGAGCTGTCGGCCAAGATGGAAGTTGAGCGCATGATGCTCGGCAAAGTTGATCAGGACGACCGCAAGCAAAGCGCGGACGAATGGCTCAATGCAGTCATCGAGTACCGAGGTAAATTTGAGTCAAAGCTGGCCGACGTTTCTCGGCCGATTACCAGCGGAAAAACGATCATCGAACTTAGTAAAAAACCTTCTTAAAAATGGACACCCAAACACAAGTTGAGCGGCTGATCGAACTGGCAATCGTGCAGCGCACCGAGCTGCGGCAACTAGTCGAGCAGCTGCCGCAATTGCGCGATCACCTCAACGCGGAGATCGAGCGCACGTTCGAGGAAGTGGAGCCTCAGATCCGCACCGAGCTTGAGGAGTTTTGCGCGGCGCGCGCGATCGACGAGCACGCGAAAACCGGAGCGGCGCTGGCGGCGAAAGTCGATGAACTCTCAAGGCAACTCGAGGCCACGACCTCCGCAAAATACTCGGTGCTGATGGCCGAGCGCGCGCACAATGTGGAGCTCGAGCGGATCGCGACGGAGCAAGTCGCTCAGGCCGCGAAAGAAATTCCGCAGCAGGTAAAAGCGATCGTCGCGGATGAGCTTTCTCGGTTCCCGCGCGCTGGTGAAATTGATCAGCTAAGGAAAGAATTTGCAACGCCCGCGGGTCTCAATCCTCGCGGCAAGTGGCAGTCCGGCCAGACGTACGAGCGGCTCGACGTCGTCAGCTACAACGGCAATTCCTACATCGCAAACGGGAAGACGAGCGAGAAGCCAAGCGCGGACTCGAGCGCGTGGACGATCAACGCGGCACGCGGCACCGGCGGCGGCGGGCCGTCGTCGCTGAACGAGCTGACGCAGACGCCGACGAACGGCTCGGTGCTGATCGGATCGGGAACGTCGTGGGTGACGTCTACGCTCACCGCCGGCGCAGGCATTTCGATCGCGAATGCGGCTGGGTCGATTACGATTACGGGAGCGTCGGGAACCATTGCGTTAAACGACGGCACGGCTGCGGCGCCGTCGCTGAACTTCACGAACTACCCGACGACCGGTCTTTATTCGAGCGCAGCAAATGCAATCGGTTTTGCGACTAGCGGGGTGAGTCGTGCGACGATTAGTTCTGCGGGCGTTACGATTGCCTCAACAACTTCAGCCGGAGTGTCGTCGGGCGCTCTCGTCGTGACCGGCGGGATTTCTACAGCAGATAATATCTTTTTAGGAAACTCAAAAACAATTTCTTTCGGTGGCTCTGGCGCGGTAATTACAGGGAGCAACGGCGGACAGACTTTTGATTTTACTGTTGGTGGTGACACTTACTTTCGCCTCAGAAATACTGGAGTTATAGTAAGCGCGGCTGGCGTTCTCGACGCAGGTATTTTTCAAATTGCCGAACCATCGCTCGGCGTTACCGCAAAAGATGGAGCGGCAATTTTTAACCTCACAGCGGCATCGGCTGGAACGACCGTGCAGATGTCTCCGCGGTTGCGACTCAAAGGCTCCGCGTGGAACACTTCAGCGTCGCAGACTTGCGATTGGACCATCGACAACTTGCCAGCCAGCGCAGCTACACCGACCGCAGCATTACGCTTTGGCTTTTCGCTCAACGGTGCCGCATACACCTACCCAATTGTTTTTCAAAATTCTGGTGCCGCCGCTTTTGCGGGCGCGGTGACGATTGCAGGCAACGTCGGATTTTACAACCAAGCGGCCACAGCCAAGCCGACTGGAGTCGCAGTCAGCGCCGCAGCAATCCACGCGGCTCTCGTTACACTCAACCTTATAGCCGCATAACTAACTATGAACACCGTCGCCATTCAACCCATCTCAATCTGGACGCCCACCGGTATCCAAGTAGCAAATACGTTCGAGGTTCGCTACGTCAATTTTAACGGCGTCACCGCCGTGGCAGATTGCCATCTTTGGACTGCCGCCGAGGGCGGAGTCGAGCTGCAATCCTCGCTCGTAAACGCGACCGAGGAGCAATGCGCGGACTGGGGCACGGACAACGTGCCGTTTTACCGCGAGCTGGCCGAGAACGCTGGTCTCACGCCCGTCGTCGCCAACGTGAAAAAAAGGTAATTACCGATGACCAAAGACGAACACAAAACCGTAGTTGTGCAGCAACTACAGCAGCAGAGCATCAACGTACTGATCGACTCGCTTGCGTCCGCGCTGGCTGAAATCGAGTCACTCAAAGCAAAGCTGGAGCCAGCGAAAGAATGACGACGCGCGTCCGCCAGATCCTCATCGGTTGCGGGTCTGTCGGATTGCTCGCGTTTGCGCTCTATTTGGGCTGGTCCTCACAGCTGGTCCTAGAGCTAGGACTCCCGCCGAAACAAACCGCCGCAAATCGCGTGGAAGGGCTACTGTACGCGCAGCGGCACGTCGAGATCATCGGTGGAAATATCGTCGCAATCTGCGGCACAGGCTCAATGGCTCCGTACATCCGCAAGGGCGACAAGCCGACCGACATTGTCGCGTATGGTCTCATCGGCTCCACGACATTCTCCGAGGTGAAGCGCGGCACGGTCTGCATCTACGCTTACGGTGACATCGTCGCAATCCACGGAGCAGCGGCAAAGAGCGGCGATGGCTGGATTATGTCGGGTTTGCACAACTCTCGCAGCGACATTTTAATGGATGCGAAGAACTTTCGAGGGATCGTCTCGAAGGTGATTGTATGGTGAAAATGAATACGCGATGAACGTCTTAGATCTCGTATCAAATGCGCTCGGTGGCGGTGCTCTCGGCGTGCTGCTGAGAATCGGCAATGGCTTTTTCGAGGAGTTCAAGGCTGGACGTGACCACGCAAGAAAGCTCGAGGAAGCAAAGGTGCTGGCTGGCATCGCAGCCGATGCCGCAGCGTGGGCCGCGTTCACCGCGAGTCAGCAGGCCGCGGCTGTGCCGGCCAACGTCTCGCCGTGGTGCGCAAATGTCATCACCCTGTTCCGGCCGTTTATCACTCTGATTCTAGTCGGGATCGCAACCGCGGTTTATTTCCGCTCGGCCGGACTCGACCGCGCACCGATGGTCGAACAGATCAATTTCGCAGCTTTCAACTGCGTCGGCTGGTGGTTCGGGGATCGCATGGCACGCAAAACCAAATGAATAACTCACTCCCGAAAGACGTTCTCACAGCAGCAACGCCGACCATTGCGATGGTATCGCTGAGTCAAATCAACGAGGTCGCAGCGTTGATCGGGTCGATCCTTGGGATTGCATTTCTCATCTGGCGCTGGCGCCGAGAAGCGCGCGGCAAAGACTGAATTTGACGTCCATCGCTCTGGCGATGGAACACGTCATCACATTCGCAGCCTCCGCAGGCGTCATTGACGCGAAGACCGGCATCATTCGCGGCGTCTCGCTGATCACCAAGGGCCCAGCTCTAGGTCATGGCGTAATGATCGACGAAAAGACTCTGCAACAGGTCAAGAAGGCCGCGGAGCAATACGCTGGCGGTCTCAAGGTGAAGCTCGACCACAGCGGCGGCGCGGGCGACATCGTTGGTTACATCGACACGCTGCGAATCGAGGGCGAGAAGCTGCTCGGGGATTTGCATCTGCTCGAATCGTCGGTGCATCGCGCCTACATTTTGGAGATTGCCGAGCGGATTCCCGACACGTTCGGGCTCTCGATTGCGTTCTCGGGTCCGGCCGAAAAAAGCGCGGACAAGCTCACGACTTTGCAGCGGTGCAGTGAAATCTACTCCGTGGATCTCGTTTCTGAACCCGCTGCCAACCCTGACGGATTCTTTTCGCGCAAGCTCGCGCTTGCGCTCGGAAAGAACGACCCGAAGGCATCTCAAAAAAGTGAATACGCTATGACTCCAGAACCAGTTAAAACATACGCGGACGACATTCAGGCGGCTATTATGCCGTTGATCGCTCGTCTCGACAAAATCGAAGCCGCTCTCGCTTCCGATGCAGCCGTTGACGCGGCGGATGCAACCGCCATGAGCGCAAAGACTGAGGTCGTGCAACTCGCGGCCAATGCTGCGGCTCTCGCCGCGGTCAAAGAATTTGCCAAGTCTTTCGGTGCGCCAGCCGCTCCGATCGCCTCGGCGGAAGCTCCCAAACCAGTCGCGCAAGCGCAGAAATTCGAGGACGTCGTCGCAGCCAAAGCAACCGAGCTGAAGGGCGACAAATCCTCGGCGATCTCCTTCGCGGTCAAGAATCATGCCGACCTCTACGCCGCCTACCGTGCGCGTGTACAGAGCGGCGAAATCGTCAAACTCTAAAAATACTAACATGGCTACTTCATTCCAAAATGCGGGCACGTTCATCGCAAACTCGGCTATCACCGCGTTTCGCCTCGTGTCCATTTCCAGCAATCGCGGCGTCGGTCTTGCCGCCACCGCTTCGCTCCCTGACGGCGTCGCTTTGATCGACGCCGCATCGGGCGATCAAATCAGCGTCCAGTTCCTCGGCGGCACCACCATCAAGGCCACTCTGCTCGCTGGGCCGGTCACCGTGGGTGACACGGTTTTCTCAACTGCCAACGGTACAGTGGCCATCACTGGCACCGTGACCGTGGGCAAGTCGCTGACTACCGCAACTGACGCAAGCGCGATCATCGAGCTGATCGTCAAGAACATCTAAACCCTAAAAAATCTTACCATGTACACAAATTCAGCAGCCATTTTTCGCGGCGACATCGCCGGCGTAGTCGAGCAGGCCAAAGACTATGAAGCCGGACTCATCGGCGTTCAAGCGATGCCAATCCTCGACGTGCCCGTGCGCGCCGGCCAATACCCATCCTTTGTTCTCAAAGAGGGCCAGCTCCTCAAGAGTGACGTCAAGAATCGCGCCGCTTACAGCGCCTACGCTCGCGGCACGCGTGCGTTCAACCAAGACACCTACACGGCGTTGGAATATGGATACGAGGAGGCTGTGGACGATACCGTCACGCTCGACGTCGCCCGCTTCTTCGACGCCGAAGTCATCGCCGCCAAGCTCGCCAAACGAAAGCTCTTGCTCGCGCACGAGCTGCGCGTTGCCGCGAAAATCTTCGACAATACCGTGTTTACCGCGACGAACAGCGCCGCGGCATACACGACGGCGAATATCGCCACGTTCGATGCGGGCGCCGATGTGCAGGACGCCATCGACCGCTTGCTGGCAAAGGGCGAGAGCACGACGAATCTGTCTGTCGTGATGTCGGCGAGCGTGTGGACTCGGATCCGCGCTTCCACTAAGTTCCAGAACCGCCTGCGGGGCACTGGAATTTCGTCCGACACGATCCTGAGCGCTTCGCAAGCGGCGGCGGCTGAGGTGTTCGGCGTAAGCCAAGTGCTGATCGGTCGCGCCAGCTACGACAGCGCGCCTGAGGGCGTCGCCTTTAGCTCCGCGAATGTCTGGTCTAACGCTCTGATCTGGGTCGGATCGGTCACGCAAGCGTCTGCTGGGTTCTTCGGTGGTGGCGCAGGTTTTACGCTAAATTGGTCAGAGTACGGACCGGCTATCGGCGTCTCGACCTACCGCGAAGAGGCGATTAAGTCGAACATCGTGCGGGCGTCTCAATACACCGCCGAGAAAATCGTGAATGCGAACGCGGGTCAGCTTGTCACGACTCAATACAGCTAACCAAAACTAGGTTTCGTCACAGCCCCACGCCTCACCGCGTGGGGCTTTTTGTTTTGACGCTGCGGCGCGATTCGCCACACCGGAGGCAACACACAACATGACGATATCCCTCTGCGTGATTGCCGGTAACGAGACCGCGCATATCAAGACCATGCTCGATTCGTTCGTCGGCATTATCGACGAACTCTCACTGGTGCGGGCCATCGGCTCGCAGGAACCGGACGACACCGAACAGCTCGCGCGGGACTGGTGCGAGCGCAACGCGGTCCCGATTGTCTTCTCCGACTACCGCAACGGGGTCACTGCGCAGGCGTGGCGGCACGTCGATTCGTTTGCGAGGGCGCGGAACCAAGCCTTCGCCCAAGGCACCGGCGATTGGCTCCTATGGGCGGACTGCGACGACGTGCTGACCGATGCGGCGGACCTGCGGGAAAGGCTCAAGGAGCTTACCGAGGACGTGCTTATGCTCCGATGCCCTTACGACGTGCGGGGCACGGGCAAGAAGCTCCAACGTGAGCGAATCATTCGGCGCACGGCGTTCGCCTCGGGGCGCGTCTGGCATCACGACGTGCACGAAAACCTGCTGTTGCTCCCGAATGACCTGCACAACGAGTGGACGGTTCCTGTCTGGCGGCATCAGCCGGTCGCGATCAAGCAGGGCAACCGGAAGAGGAACCTCGCAATCCTCGGGCGGAGCGTGGCTGAGTCGGCGACCCAGTACTTTTACATCCATCAAGAGCACTATTGCTCCGGCAACAAAACCGCCGCCGAACAGTTCGGGCGCATCGCGCTTTCCTTCCCTAACCTCGACGACTCGTTTCGCTACGAGGTGCAGCTAAACCTCGCGCGGCTCGTCGCGTCACGGCGCGAGGCGCTGCAATTTGCTTTAGGTGCGCACGGCGTTTTCCCGTGGTGCCGCGAGGCAATCGCCTCGATGATTATGCTCGCCTTCGAGCGCAACGACGGGAAGCGCGCGAGCTTCTGGGCCGCGCGGATGTTGACGCTGCCGGAACCAACGGAGAAAGACCGACCGTGGACGCATGAAGCGAAGTGGTATCGGTGGGCGGGCGACGATCTCGCGGCGCGGGCGTATCGGCTCGCGGATAGACTAGAACTCGCAGATGAGATGCAGCGCGCGTTTCACAAGCATACTCCGCCGCTCATCCGGCTGACGCAGAAAACCCTCGGTGACTCGACGCGCTCCGTCTCGTTTCGCGAGGCGTGGCTTGCAACGGCATCGCAGCCGGAAACCGTCGAGCACTTGTTTCTCGTGCGACCCGACGACAAGGAGACGATGGCGATGGCCAAGCAGTTCCTGCACGACGTGGGGCAACCGCGGGCGGTGGAGCGTGCGATGATCTCGGTGCACATCGAAGACGGCATGGTGCCGCCGCACGACTGGGACAAACTCGTCATTGCGAGCGGAGTGACGCTCATCGACGCGGAGAACATCAAGGAAATCCTCGCAGCGAAGAAGCCATGAGCACGCCCGCAATCATCGTTTGCACGGTCAACGCTGCGTGCCTTCAAGTGATGACCGCGTCGCTAAACGTATACGTTCCGCGTGAGGTCGATCGGTATGTGCATCACAAGATCGGCACGAACTTCGGCGCCGCATACAACTTCGCTGCGCGCGAAGCCTTCAAGCGGCACGATGAAATTCTGATCTGCAATGATGACATCGTCTTCACGCCGACAACGTGGCGCGTCCTGCTCGAGGACGTTGCGCACTTGCGCAAGGTCGTTCCCGATCTCGGCTACGTCGCAACGCGCTCGGACTACGCACGCGGCGAGCAGAACGTGCGCAGCGGGCGCGGCAAGATCGACTTTCTCCGCTATCAGTCGGAAAGGCACATCGTGGAAACGCCGGTCATCGCGCCGATTTGCGCGTGGGTTCATCGAAATGCTTGGGTGGACTTCCCGCCGATCAATTGGTTTTCAGACGACGTGCAATGCGCGGACATGAAACGGCGGCACTTTATCTCGCGGGCCTATGTGCACCACGTCGGAAGCCAAACGTGTGGCGAGAATGCCCAGCAATGCTATCAGGACGCCGAGCCGTGGCTCCTCGCTAACCGTCCTGAGCTGCACGCGCGGTTTTATTTTACATCTCGCGCATAAGTATGGCAGCAGTTCGCGACTTCGACTCGACCCAGATCAACTCCGACTTCTCGGCGATTCTCGAGCAGGCGGGCGTCTCGTTCACGTATCAAGGTGCAAGCATCACCGGCGTATGGTCATCCTCGCGGGATGCGTTCTCGGAGTTTGAGGACCAGCGCCGAACCGACAGCAAGTTTACGATCTTTCTGCTTACGTCGAGCGTCAGCGCCACGCCGCAGGTCACGCAGACTCTTTCTCGCGCGAGCATCACTTATTTCATCGAGCGGGTGACCTTGGACGCAGAGGGCGCGGGCTGCGAAATCGAGGTTTGCAAGTCGATATGATCGACATCGAAACCAGTTTCTCGCGGTTGGAGTATCAGCTCGCGCGTCTCGCTAACGCGGCAAAAGTCGACCTTGGTCTGGTCATTAAAGAAGAAGCGAAATACGCGATCCAGACGATCGTGAAATTCACGCCGCCGAAGAGCAAGCAGCAGGGCGCAAACGCGGTGCGCGCGGATTTCAGCAGGCTCGCGGAACCGTTAGTTTTTCAAGACCTTGAGGCTAAGGCAACGAAGGGCGGATTCTACAAGTCGATGGCGCGATACGTCCGCAATCGCGACGTTGAGAAGCTGCGCGCGCTTTTCCGCAATCCGAATCTGACGCATTATTACGGCAGGCCGTTACTCGAAAACGAGGACGCGATTCGGAAATACAAGAAGGAGCAGCAGACGCCGTGGCGCAGGATAAAGGGCAAGCCGCGAGTTCTCGCGTTTGGTTCCGACTTCCGTCGAGTCAGAGCAATGATGGAGGACCGAGTTGGCTGGACCGTCAGCGGATGGAACTCGTCGGCAAAAGTAACCGGCGCGCGCTATAAGAAATTCAGCGACAAGCTCAAGGCGCAGGCGGGCGGAAACATCCGCTTTGGCTCGGTGCAATCGAGTTTCGGGCCGCAGCCGTTCATCAAGGCAACGGCGCACAACGTGAAGATCCCAAATTACCAGCGCATGATTGACGCGGCCATCAATTCACGCGTCCGAACGACCGCAAAGAAAGTCGCCGCCGTACTCGCAAACCGCGCCATCAATCTCGGCTTCACCCGAGTCGGCGGAGCAATGCCAATCAAAACAGCAGCCGCATGAGCACACGCACCAACATTCGCACCGCCACCGCCAACGCTCTCACCGGCGCGCTCGTCGTGCCGACCGCGAACATCCTCCGCGGGCGAAACAATACGATCGCGAGCATCTCGTTTCCCGCCGCCGCCGTCTATGCGGTCAGCGAGCAGATCGAGGTGCGCACGCTCGGGCCCAGCAACCGGACGCAATACCGGCAGCTTCAGCTTGTGGTCGATTACTTCACCACCGAGAGCGGGACGTATTTGATCGACGACCTTTTTGACACAGGCTCGGCATCAGTTGAGGCCGCGATCCTCGCCGACGTGACGCTCGGTGGGCAATGTCGCGATCTGCATTTGACGTCCGTCGATTATGTGATCGAGCCAGACGAAGAGCGCCGCTGGGGCACGGCTCGCCACACTTTCAACTGTATTTATTTAACCACAGACTAAAATGGCAAACCATCTCGGCCGCGAAGGCATTTTCAAAATCTCAGCCACCACCATCGGCGAGCTGCGGAACTACGCTCTCAGCCACTCGTCCGATACGGTCGAGGATTCCGTCATTGGCGACACCTACCGCACGCGACTCGCGACGATGAAAACCTTCAGCGTCTCGGGCGATCTCTATTGGGACGAGAATGACGCCGGCCAACTTCTGATCACCATCGGAAGCTCGGTGACGCTCAACCTTTACCCAGAGGGCGCGGACACCGGCGACCGATACTATTCCGGCGCGGCCATTGTGACGAAGTTCGACGTCAGCGCCGCATTTGACGGCATCGTGGAAGGCTCAATTGCCTTTGAGGGTAACGGCGCTCTGAGCACGCTGACAGCCGCGTAAAGTCAGCGCAAACACACACAACACATGGAAGCAATCGACTTGGTTAGGGAACACTTCGCGTCACTCGGCACTCGCAAAATCGACGTGCCAGAGTGGAAACTCGTGATTTACTCGTCGCCGGTGACTCTGGGCGAGAAGAACCGGCTTTATCGTCGCAGCAAAGAGAACGACATGGAGCTGCTCGTGGACATCCTCATAATGAAGGCGACGGACGAACACGGCGCAAAGCTGTTCACGATCGAAAACAAGGTTACGCTGTTGAACAAGGCTGACAGCAACGTCGTGGGCCGCGTCGCCAACGCAATTCTGGCCGACGGGGCGCCGAGGGTTGACGATCTAAAAAACTAATTCACGGCGGGGAAGCTGCCGACTTCCTCACCGTTTACGCCCTCGCTGACAGGCTTCACAAATGCGCGCACGAAATTCTTGCGATGCCCGCGCAGGAACTTAACGGCTGGCTCGTTTACATCGAACATCAAAACCGGAAACTGAAGCACCATGGCTGAAGCAACATTCACACTACGGGCGGTCGATGCGACGAAGGCGGCGTTTGCGGCGGTGCAGAACTCGCTAACTAAACTGCAGAATACCGCAAAAATAATCGGCACTGGATTCGCGACGTTCTTCGGAATGAGCGCAGCCATCGGCGGGATTAAGCGACTCGACGCATTTCTTGAGGACGCGGAGAAGAACGCAAAGAAGCTCGGGCTTACATCGGAAGACCTCGACAAACTCACGATCGCGACGGGCTTTGCAGATGATGCGGTAATGAAGCTGCAACGGACTACGGCACTTGGGGCGGCAAATTTGGCTGGTGCGTTTACGAGTGGAGATTTAGCCGCAAAGGCTTTTGCAATTCGAGTAGAACGGCTGAAGGAACCGCTCGAAAAAATCACTGACGAAATAAGGAAACAGAAAGTTGAAAACAGTCTATTGTTTGGCAATGAGGGAATGAAAGTCGCCGCAATCAGGAACCAGCTCGAGCTGGTGAAATCATTAAGCGCGGAGGAGACGGACATTTTAAAAACCAAACAAGCCGAACTTGAAACGCTCAAGCTCGAAGGGCAGTTGTCTTCGGCGAGAAACAAAATGCAGGAAGACCAGCGCGACTTAATCCAAGACCAGAAGGATTTAAGGGTGCAGCTCAATTCAGCTGTCGGTCTCGAGCGCGACGAGTCGAAAGTATTGAACGACTTGCTCTCGGCACGTCTCGACATCACGAGAGAAATCAAAAATTCGCAGGACGGAACCGATCAAGGTTTGTCGGATGAAAATATGTTTCGTGCAGAAAGAAACCGCATCGACAGAGAACTGATTCCGCTCCTTCAAAATCGCTTTGCGCTGGAAAAGGAAATCGGAAGCGTTGTCGCCAACAGCTTCCAGACCGCAATCCTTGAGGGCGGAAAGTTCATCGACATTCTGAAGCAGATGATGGCGCAAATCGTGCAACTTGTCTTCTTCGAAACCGTCACGAAGCGACTCGCAAAAGGCTTGTCGTCGGTGTTAATCGGAAACCCGTTTGCCTCGCTTGAAATTGGTCCGGCAAAATCAATCCCATTTATGGCCGAGGGTGGGCCTGTCGGCGCAGGAAGGCCCTACATGGTCGGAGAAAAAGGCCCAGAGCTATTCGTTCCCAGCTCGTCAGGCAGTATCGTTCCGAACGGCGCAAGGAGCAGCGGCGGAGCAAGCGGATCCAGCGTCAACGTAACCTACAACATCGCGGCCGGCGTCAGTCGCGCCGAGCTGGTCCCGATCCTCGAGTCGGAGCGCAAACGGCTGAAGGCCGAGATTCCCGATATGGTTCGCCGCGGCGGCGCGTACCGGACTGCGTTTGCGTGAGATTTTAGACGCTTATGGCAATCTCCTATCCTCTCACTCCTCCCGCTGCGATTCGCATCGCTTCCTTGCGTTTATCGGCCATCAGCGCGGTCGCCCGCAACATCTCGCCGTTCACCTTTTCGAGCCAGAGTTACAACTGGACCGGCACGATGCTTAGCGGTGACGTTGAGTGCCCGCCGATGAACCGCGCCGACGCCGAGGAACTCATCGGCTTTCTTATCATGGCCGCGCGTGGCACGTTTTATTTCCGCGACTACGCGAACGGGACGCAGCGCGGCACGATGACCGGAAGCCCGCAGCTAAACGGGGCGCACGTTGCGAACACGACGACGCTCACAGTGGACACCGGCGTCGGCTCGTGGGCCGTAGGCGATTACATACAGCTCGGGACAACCAGCAGCTCAAAGCTGCACAAAATCACGAAGGTTAACGGCACCGAGTCAACGGCGCTGTCATACGAAATCTTTCCGCTCCTGCGCACCAACTACCCCGACAACACAACGATCGTTTACAGCAACGCCGTGGGCGTCTTCCGGCTGGCAAACACTTCCTGCGACTGGTCAATCGACACGGCGAAAAAGTACGGGGTCAACTTCTCAATCTTCGAGGCGATTAACACATGAGCCGCACGATTCCCGCTCCTCTCCTCGCCTCGACGACGGCGGCGCAGCTCAATCCGTTTCTCGCCACATCGCTCGACTTCGATGCCGGAACGGTGCGCTACTGGACGGGCTACGGCACGATAACAATCAACAGCGCAACTTACGCCGGACTCGGTGCGTTCTCTTCGATCTCGACCATCGAGGAGACGGAAGACCTGTCGGCGCGCGGGCTAACAATCGACCTGACCGGAGTGACGAATGATCTCGTGGCGGCGGCGCTGACCGAGCCGTACCAAGGCCGAACTGCCGCGGTGCGATTCGGCACGCTGAACGCGGACACCGGCGCAGTCATCGACTCGATCACGATCTTTAGCGGACGGATGGACACGATGGTTATTTCCAACGACGGGAAATCGGCATCAATCGGGATCTCGGTCGAAAGCAAGCTCGTCGATTTTCAGCGCACACGCGAAAGCCGTTACACGCACGAGGAGCAAGTGCGTAGGTACTCAGCGGATACAGGGCTCGAGTACGTCGCTGGTTTGCAGGACAAGGTGATTTACTGGGGCAACGCTAACGCGACGGCTTTTAAGGGCGGCAATGGGAGCGGCACGGATAACACTTTAAACGACGAACGCTAATGTTTGAGGCATTTGTTTTATTTCTGATTCAAGCGGTATCAGCTCTTGCCGGTCCCGCGGGAATTAGCGCGACGGTAGCAACAGCGATAGCGTACACGGTCGCCTACGGGACAATCATCGGAGCGTCGATGGCCGTCTCGAAGCTCCTCGCGCCAAAGATGCCGTCGATGGGCGACATGAGTAACCGCGGAATTATGACGCGCAATGCGGTCTCGGCGCGGCAAATAATCTACGGGCAAGCGAAGGTGTCTGGCACCGTCGTCTTCCTCGCGACAAGCGGAACGAAAAACGAGTACCTTCACATCGTGGTCGCTCTGGCCGGCCACGAAGTGCAGGAAATCGGCGACGTGTATTTCAATGAAGATCTCGTTTTAAGCGGAAGCGGAGACGGTTTCGCCACGGGCAAATACGCAGCGGCGGGAAGCTATACCGGATCGCTGATTCACAAGCATCTCGGGACGACGACGCAGACGGTGGACACCACGCTGCAAACCGATTTTCCGGTGGACTGGGACTCCAACCATCGGCTGCGGGGCATCGCCTACATTTATTGCAAGCTCACGTTCTCAAACGAAATCTTCGTCGGCGGCATCCCGAACATTTCGTGCGTCGTCAAGGGCAAGAAAGTTTACGATCCTGATTCGGAGACTACGGCTTACAGCGCAAACCCCGCGCTCTGCTTGCGTGACTACCTCACAGACGCGGATCTCGGGATGGGCATGGACGCGAGCGAGATTGACGACGATTCGGTGATCGCGGCTGCGGCTGTCTGCGTAGAGCAAGTGCAGGTCAAGCCGGTCTCTCCGGTGGCTTACGAAAACCGCTACGAGTGTAACGGGCAGGCAGTCACGTCCTCGACGCCCGACTCGATCATCGGGCAAATCCTTTCCTCAATGGGAGGGACGATCGCTTACAGCGGCGGGCAAGTCGTGGTCTATGCGGCAGCGTATCGCTCGCCGACGGTCACGCTCGACGAGTCGCAGATGGCTGGTGGCTTCACTGTCTCGACTCGCACGAGCGCGCGTGACCGAGTCAACGCGGTCAAGGGAACTTATGTTTCCGCTGACAATCAATGGTCGGCGGCGGACTTCCCGCAGATCACAAGCGCGACCTACTTGAGCGCGGACGATGGCATTTACCATTGGCGCGACGTGGTGCTTCCGTTCACGACCAGCAGCAGCGCAGCGCAGCGCATCGCGGTCATCAACTTGCGGCAAGCGCGCGAGGAAATCATTTTTACGGCGCGATGGAACCTCACCGCAATGCAGTTGCGCGCGGGCGATACGGTCTCGATCACCAACGCAAATCTGGGCTGGTCGAGCAAAGTCTTCGAGGTCATTGCATGGTCGCTAGCGAATCAGGGCACGCCGCCGACGCCCGTAATTGAAATGCAACTACGCGAGACCGCGTCATCGGTTTACTCGTGGACTGTCACGGACGAGATCGCAGTCGAGGACGCGCCAAACACGACGCTGCCATCGCCGTTTTCAATCACCGCGCCAAGCAATCTCACGCTCACCGCAGACGGCACGACGCAATTTATTCAAGCCGACGGATCGGTGATGCCGCGAATTAAAGTCGCGTGGAGCGCGCCGAACGATCAGTTCGTGCAGAGCGGCGGGAAGACCGTGATCGAGTACAAGGAGGGCGCGGCAACGACGTATCTGACGTGGTCAACGGTGGACGGCGACCAGACGCTAGATTACATTTCGAGCGACGTGCGCATCGGCACGAGCTACAACGTGCGGCTCTACGCGCAGAGCTTCTTCAACACGTCATCGACCTACACGGCGGTGGCCTCGATCACGCCGGCCAAAGATACGACCGCTCCCGTAACGCCAACCGGCCTCACCGCAAGCGTCGGCACGGGCCGCGCCGTTTCACTTGACTGGAACGACAACACGGAGACGGACTTTTCAGAGTATGGCATTTATCGAAACACCGCGGCGGTCACGCCAGCAACCGCGAACACATACAAAATTGCCGAGGTCCGCGCGTCGCGATTTGTGGACACCGAGGTGACCATCGGCACGACGTATTTTTATTGGGTTAACGCTTACGACAACGTGGAGAACGTGTCGGGCTTTACCAACTACGTTCAAGCCACGCCGTCCGTCATCACCGCTGGGCCGATTGACCCGACAGCACCGAGCACGCCCGCGGCGCCAACCCTCATCAGCACGACGGTTTATCTCTCGACTGACGGCGGATCGTTTGCGCGCGTGTCGCTTACCGCTCCTCCGCTGCCTGCTGGTGCGGTTGCTCTCGATGTGCTCTACCGGCGCACGGGCGCGAGCGACTACATCATCGGCAATCAGATTGCGTCGGCGGTTTCTTACGCGGTTTCCATCGACGATCTTTCGGTGGGCGTGGCCTACGAGTTTGCGGCTCGCGGCATTTCGTTCTCGGGTGCGATCTCGGCAGTCTCAAGTGTGTTGAGCCAGAGCGCACCGAGCAACACGACGTTGCCGAGCGCGCCAACGGCGTTGACGTATATTTCGGGAAGCGATGCAGAGTTTAAGCGATCGCCAGAAACAATTAGCGCGGAGCTCGCTTACTCTGTTCGAGTGAACTGGACTCCTCCGTCGGACAAAAGCGTGCTTAGTTACGAGGCCGTCGGAACAAATACGGACACAGATGCAGCAGCCAATTCTGAATACGCTGCTGGTGGTTTTTTCCGTGAGTCTACACCTGAATCAATTTTTTCGAGTTTAGGAATTTTTACTCTTTTCGTGCGCGTGCGATCGGTCGATCGGACAGGCCAAAAAAGCGCGTGGGCCGGTGGAGGAACTAACCTCAATAATTATTGGGGAAAACCGGCTGGGACGATGATGAACCAGAGCGCAAACGCGGTCGCAATTGTCGGCGGATCAATCAGCGGCATAACCGACATTGCAATCGCCGACGGCGGCACCGGAGCCTCGACGACTGCCGTCGCGCTCGAGAACCTGCTGCCGTCCTACACCACAAATGGCACGAAATTCTTGGCGCTAAATATCGGCGCAACCGATGTCGAGTGGACCGCGGGCGGCGGCGGCAGCGGTACTGTTATCTCGGTGGCGGGCACGGGTACGGTTAACGGCATTACGCTCACAGGCACGGTGACGACGGCGGGAACGCTTACGCTGGGCGGCACGCTGACGAATGTGAGCCTGACGGCAAGCGTCACGGGAACCTTGCCAATCGCGAACGGCGGAACGGGGGCGAGCACAACAGCAGGCGCGCGCACGGCGCTCGGTCTTGGCACGGCGGCCACGGCAAATCTAAACGCGCTGGGCGTAATCACGGTGGACAAGATGAATTTTACCGGCGGCGATCCGGCGACAAACATAGACGAGAACTATGGCATTACGCTAAATGGTGACGCAACGCATCCGGTGCGAGTCGTCGGAGCTGCGCTTGCGATGGGCGACTTCGATTTGGGCAACGCGCTAACAGCGGGCCGCATTTATCTCGCCGAAGATCGGTCGATTTACGCACTTGGTACTGACCTAGTTTACGACTACGGATCTGGGACTGTTAGCATACCGGCAGGCATAGGCAGCGGAACGGTCACGTCGGTATCTACCACGGGTACGGTTAACGGCATTACGCTTACGGGCACGGTCACGACGGCGGGGTTTCTCACGCTTAGCGGCGCAATTACGGATGTAAATTTAAACGAGAGCGTTACCGGAACGCTGGGCGTGGCCAGAGGAGGGACGGGATCGACTGATGGGAGCGGTGCGCGTGAAAATCTTGGACTCGGCACAAGTGCTTCGGTTCTTTTTGGAAATATCAATACAGGAGGACTGAGCAAATTAGGCGGTAACGTATCAGTCACGGGAAACATCACCGCGACTGGCAACGTATCGGTGACGGGCAACGTCACGGCAGTCGGCTCGATGTCGATGGGCTCAGGCTTTTTCAGCGTCGGCAGCGGCCAGATATCATCGGGCGGACTCTCGGTTGACAACGGCATCACGACAACGGTCGTAACCGCGACGACGCGCATTTACTCACCAGCGGCCGCTCTCGATGTCGTAACCGCAACGACTCGCATTTACTCGCCAGCCGCTTCTCTCGATGTGGTCACAGCCGCAACGCGCATTTATTCACCAGCGGCAAATCTCGGAGTCGTGACGGTGGATCGCGTGAACTTCGCCGGAGGTGATCCGGTCACGAACATCGACGAGGCGTGGGGCATCACGCTTAATGGTGACGCAGTGCATCCGGTGCGCGTAGTCGGTGCGGCGCTTGCAATGGGAAGCTTCGACCAGAACGTCGCGATGACCGCGGGACGCATTTATCTCGCGGAAGATCGGTCGATTTACACCAGCGGGACTGATCTGCTTTTCAACAACGGCAGCGTGACGATCAGCATCACCGCGGCTCCGGTCGTGCCCGTCGTGACCACGGTCATTCTCGGATATCCGATGTGCTCGGTTTACGGCGGAACGGACGGTGATTATCTGAGGCAGATTGTCTACAACAGCGTGACTTATTTGTGCTTCGGTGCGTGATGTATCCGAAAAAGTAATACACGCAGACGACGCGATGTATTCACAAAGTTGATACGCTCTGGCTGAGCGTTGCAAAACCTTTGAGAACGCGACGACACGCGAATCTTGCGCTCTTAGCCGAACATTTGATCTGTTTTAAGTAGCGTAACTGCAACGACTTAGGGAAGCAGCAGGACAAAATACGCATTTGAGCTTTACGCAGGCGGGGTGTTCGGATTGAGTGTGCATGTCGAAGGGAATCAACCCCGAGACCAAAAACACAAAAAACAAAAATGAACGCTTCGATCCTCACCTCTGACCGCTACATCGCCGTCAAATCCGCCACCGGCCTGACCTTCAACAAGACGCTGCGGATTCTGACCAAGGGCGGAACGATCATCCCCGCGCGTTGGAACGATAACCACAAGCGCCTCGAAAGCGTGGCAATCGACCAGCCTTCCGCTCCAATCTTCATGTACGAGAAAAGCCGCAAGATCGAAGCCAAGCTAGTCGCGGCCGGAATCAATTTTGAATGGCTCAACGAAGATCAAGCCAAGGCGCTCACGAGCTAAAAAAGCTCCACCCGCAAACCACCCCGCTACCTCTTCGGAGGCGCGGGGTTTTCCGGTGCCAGACCAGAGGGAAATAACCCCGAGGCTCGCAACACAACAAAATGATCTCCACGTTCCGCAACGAGTTCCACCGATACGAAAAAACGATCCGCCATTCCGGCGACGTTCCGGCTTACTCTACGATCGCCAAACACATCCGCCAATCGCGCCCGAGCGACTGCCGCTCGACATGGACTCTGACTCGCGAAGACGGCGTGCGACTCATCGCGATCCCTGCTCACTGCTACGGCGAAGGCAACGGCTACCAAATCGTTGAGCTATGAAATGAAAACCCTCATCCTACTCCGAGGCGCGCAACACAACAAAATGAAAATCATCAGCAACCCAGCGGAAGGATTCAGCGAGCGCCGCGACTGCACGGTGCGAGCACTCACCAATGTCAGCGGCGCGCCATACGCCGAGGTTCACGCGATCTTCGCTGCCCACGGGCGGAAGAACCGACGCGGAATCGCTCTCAGGAAAGTTCTGCAATCAGTCGCCCGCGACTTGGGCCTCACGGCTCAGGTCGTCAGGCGCAGCGGGTCCGTCGAGCGATTGCTCCGCGACTTCCCAGCGGGACGCCTCGTCGTCAACACGCGCGGTCACGCCTTCGCCCTGATCGACGGCGTAGTGCACGACTCAATCGAAACGTCGCTCCTCTGCCGCGTTCAGCGGGCGTGGCTGGTAACGCGCGCAGGAGGTGCCGCATGAGCACTACCACCGCCCTGACCCGCGCTCTGGTCCTCGCGATCCTCGCGCCCGACCAATCACGCGCCGACCGCGCCATCGCGCTCGCCGAATCTATCGCCGCGGGCTGCACGACGAAGCAGGTCGCCACCGCAAAACGCAACGCGGCCAAACTCTTACGCGCATGAAACCTTGGGCCACTAATTCAGTCTTCGCGCTCATCGAGGCGACCGATCTCTACTTTATCGAGAGCCACAACAAATGGTTCCCTGTTCCGAGGCACTGGGTCGGGGACTTTGTGATCTCGCACACCTACGCGATCAAGTCGCGCAACTTAAAATGAAATACATCGAAACACCCGCCAGCGCGAGGGAATTTATCCGCAAGCGCAACCGCGCTTTCGATTCGCATCGGCGATGGGCGTGGCTCAAGCGGCTCGTCGCTTTTATCCGCAGCATCGCCAAATAACTTTCAGAGCCTCCAGCCGAGGCAAACAACACAACACACAACGACAATGAATGACACAGACAACGAAATGCTCAAGGCCGCGCAAGAGCTGCGGGCCATGACTGGGAACCAAACCGAAATCACGGTCGCAAGGCGGATCGTGATCTCATCAGACTCGCAGCCTAAGCGGGACTATCTGATCTACTTCGGCGACGTCATTAATCGCGGAAAATGGAAATGGGAATGCGCCCAAACGGACACGCTCGAGGAGACTCTGGAAAGCATTCGAAAGCAAATCACGGCGCAGGGCGACGAGCGCAAGCGGGAGTTAATGCGGCTCGAAGACTCCGCTGCGAAGCTCGGGCTTAAGATCGTGGAGGCCACGCCATGACGCTCGACCTAATCCACGCGGAACTCGTCCGCATCCGCGAAGCTATCGAGTCGCGGCCCTACGCGCTGGGCGCACCGGCTGCGAAGCCCGCCGCTCCGCGCTCTGAGGAAGTGCCGTTGCCAACCGAAATTATCCCGAACGCGGGCGATGTGCAGGTGCACTTCGGCAAGAACAAGGGCGTGGCGCTCTCGACTCTGGGCGACCGCTCAGTCGCTTGGTATGCGCAGGAGCCAGAGCCACGGCTCGGGAACAACGGCAAGCCGTTCCCACCGCGGCCCGAGGACGTGCTGCTCCGCAACGCGGCGCGGACGTTGATCCACCAAAAGCGCGGGACTCTACCGAGTGCCGTGGTCGCAAAAGTTATCGAGGCGGTGTCAATGGTTCATGATGAAAACGTCCCGTTCTGAAAATGAAACTCCCAACAATTCACACGAACGGAACGAGCGCGCAATGTCTTACCGAAGGCTACGCAGAAGCTCGCTCCGCAGTAGCATTCGCAATCGAGAAGCTCGCGAAAGTAGAATTTAATTCTCGAGACTATTACCCGCAAGGACCGGCTGCTTGGGTCTTCGCTCTTTCACAGAGGGAGCAACTTTTCATAAAACTCCGCTCTGTTGCTAGCGAACTCTACGAGCACGAAGAGCATTGCTCGCGCTTCATTAAGTAAACCACTCGCCTCTCAAATGCTTTGCCCGCCGAGGAAACACAACCTCGGCGGGCGACAACACACAACATTAGTCAGCTCAACGTAAAATATGAACACAGCAGAAAACACACAGCCAGTCACATCAACCGCCGTGGTCGAGACGCAAAAGAGCATCACGACACCGGCTCAAATCAAAACACCGATTAACTTCGGCGCGCAGGGGGTGAAGCTCGCATCGCTAGAGGATGCCTTCCGCTTCGCCAACGCGATCGTCGCCAGCGGATTCGCTCCGCGCGGCATGGAGAAACCGGAGGCGGTGCTGGTCGCAATCCAGCTCGGCGCGGAGCTCGGGCTCACGCCGATGGCCGCGCTCCAGAACACCGCAGTCATCAACGGCCGACCCGCGATCTACGGCGACGCCGCGCTCGCCTTGGTCCGCGCCTCGGGCTTGCTCGAATCATTCAACGAGGAAGAAGTCGGCGAGGCCGGCAAGGACTCGTTCGGTATCAAGGTCACTGCTACACGTCGCGACGGCTCGAAGGGGTCGGAGACGTTCACGATTGGCGACGCCAAGGCCGCGAAGTTGTGGGGCAAGGCCGGTCCGTGGACCGATTACCCGAGGCGGATGCTGAAATTCCGCGCGCGTGGCTTCGTGCTGCGCGACGTATTCGGGGATGTCTTGAAAGGACTTCGCACCGCCGAGGAGGTCCGCGACTATCCCGAGGAGCGCAACATCACGCCGCTCTCGGAAAAGGTGACCGGCGGACTAAGTGCCGCGCTCACGCAAGGAGGTGCCGCATGAACGCCGGAGAAATTAAAAACACGGCCGTCATCAACAACGCGACCGAGCAATTTCGCTCGCTACTCGAAACGCACTTCATCGCAATCGCCCGCGCTGCCGAGGAGTCATTCGTTGAGGACGACGCGCAGACCGAGCCGAAAGCGAAAGCATCGTTCGCGCTTGAGTGGGACGCGCTCTCACTCGCGCCGAAGGTCGTCGTGAAGATTGGCTGGTCGGTGCGATACAAGGACGAGACCGAGGCGATGGTGGATCCGTTGCAGTCGAAGCTCGGGCTTGTGGAGGACGCCAAATGAACATCGAAACTAACGAGCATTATCACGCGAACGAAGCGATCAGCCACTCGAAGCTCGAGCTGTTCCGCCGCCGGCCGATCTCCTATTACCGCCGGTTCATCGCGAAGACGCTGGCGCGACCGGAGCCCACGGAAGCGTTCCGCCTCGGCTCTGCCGCTCACTGCGCGGTGCTGGAGCCCACGACGTTCTGGGATCGCTACGCGCTGCGACCGGAGGGCATCGACCGGCGAACAAAGGACGGCAAGATTGCGTTCGCGGAGTTTGAGTCGGCGAACGCGGGCAAGACGATCATCACGCAGGACGAGGCGGGGTCGGTGCAGGAGATGACGGCAGCGGTGCAGCATCACCCGCTCGCGTCGCAGCTCCTCGCTGCTGGCTCACCGGAGTTGAGCTGGCGCGTCTCGCCAGCAAACTTTCTCGCGCTGCAATGCCGCACCGACTGGTTCAACCCCTCGGGCTGCGAGTTGAGCGGCGGTCGGCCTTACGTCGCGGATCTCAAGACCGTCGAGAGTCTGGACGCGGACGCGTTCCGCAACTTCGAGCGCGCGTGCTTCTCATTCGGTTACCACCGGCAAGCGGGCTTTTACCTGCCGCTCATCACCGAAATCATCGGGTCGCCGGTGTTCGATTTCTTCTTCGTTGCCGTCGAGAAGTGCGAGCCCTACGGCGTTGCGGTCTATCGCCTGAGCGACGCAGCCACAGCGCGCGGACAGGACGAAACGATCACGGACTTGCTACGGCTTCAGGCCTGCATTAAGGACCAGCAATGGCCCAACCTACCGAACGATCTGCGCGAAATCGGATTGCCGAAATGGTACGGAGGTGGCGAGTGAGACTCTCCGACTGGATTCTCTCGGCGTGCTTCGTGGTCATCCTTGTCATCGTCTACCCGTTTATTTTCACCAAGGAGGACGACGATGAGTGAGCCTCTAACACTCATCGCGATTTGCGCAGCAAGCGCGCTCTCCGGTTATTTGCTCGGGTCAATGCGCGGACAGCAGCGCGGTCGAGACGAGCAATGGATCGAGAGTTATTTCGAGAGTGGAGCGCGCGAGAAATTGCGACGCGAAGCCAACGGAAGATTTAAAACCAAAACAAAATGAACAAACGAAAATCAGACGAGGGAAAGCGCATCCAGTGTGACGCTATGCTCGCGCAGTTTACACCCGTTAAAACGATCGCAATGGCCCTCAGAATGAGCCGTGGGACCGTAAGTGAACGAGCGAAGCGCGCGGGAATGCATCGACACTACATCACGGAGGCCGAGGTGCGGCTGCTGTTCAAGCATCGGGTTGGAGGCGGTGCGAAATGAACACACTCACATTCCAAGTCACCGGCGAGCCAAAGGGCCAGCCGCGGCCGCGAGCGTTTGCGCGCAAGATGGGGTCGGTTCACGTTGCGAGGTTTTACGATTCCGACGTGGCGGATGAGTGGAAGCGCGCAGTCTTCGTTGCCGTCCTCGATGCGGCAAATCTCGGCAAATGGGAGATGACTACTGGGCCTATTATCGTGCAGTTGCGATTTGCGATGCCGCGCCCGCAGTCGCATTTCGGAGCGAAGGGACTGAAGCCAAGCGCGCCGATATTTCACATTTGCAAGCCCGACGTGGACAACCTAGCGAAGCTCATCCTCGACCAGATCACGCGAAGCGGGCGGATCTGGCGGGATGACTCGCAGGTCGACAGCCTCGACGTCGAAAAGATATGGGCGGTCGGTGACCAGCACGGTTGCTCGGTGGCGATCTCAACCGTGGGGATTTGAGTTTACATCGAGGGCGAGAGCTGAGAGAAGAAACCAAGGCCGTAGAAAGCCGATTTCCACAATGGTTCATCAAACTTTAGCCAGTCAGGAGCGCGGAGGCCTTGTAGTGGGGCCAATTTCTACCCGTGCGTCTGGCTGGCTTTTTAGTTCCATGAAATCACCAGCCTTCCAATTTTATCCCGCAGACTACGCGAGTAGTCAGCGCGTGCGACTGCTCACCCTAGAGGAGGAGGGTGCTTACATCAACCTGCTTTGCTCGTGCTGGCTGCACGGCTCGATTCCAGCCGATCCCGCGATGGCGGCGCGATTGGTCGGCAAGGGTTGTTCAGCTACCCTTGCAACTACCGTGCTCACAATGTTCACGCCGTCGAGCCAAGCCGGTCGCATGGTTCACGACAGGCTTGAGCGCGAACGCCTCAAGCAATCGGACTGGCGCGAGAAGTCAGCGTCAGGCGGGCGGAAGTCGGCAGAGATGCGCAAGGGTGCTGCAACCACCGTTCAACCACCCTTGCCAAATGGTATCAACCAAAAGGCAACACTTCAGTCTATGTCTATGTCTTCATCTTCATCTACGTCTTTAGCTCCAACCCATACAGCGCCGGTTCCCGTCGCGGAGGGTAATGAAGCCCCTGACGCCGATTGCCCGTTTCCGCCGGAGATCGCGAAGAAGCCGTCCGCTCGCGAGCTTGAAGCCGAATCGGTCTGGGCGCTTTACCCAAAGAAAAAAGGCAAGAAGGACGCCCTGCGCGAGATTCTCGAAGCGATTCGCACGGTGGGCATCGAGCGGATCCGCGAGCGCGTGCAGGCGTATGCCGTCGCTGTCAGCCGGTGGCCCGAGGACGAGCGCAAATACGTTCCCGACCCCGTGCGGTGGTTTAAGCGCGGGAACTACGACGATGACCCCGAGACGTGGCAGCGGAAGTCGGCGAATGGCGTGCCGCAGCTCGAGGCGCGATTCGATGTTTTTTGATCAGCAACAACACAACAATGCAACAATGCAATACTCAGAGTTCATAACTCGGAAGCGGCACAGCATAGGAGACAGCGGCATCGAAGCCTGCTGGATTCCGCCGTCCGCCTTCGACTTTCAAGCGCACATTATCCGTCGCGCTTTGCAGAAGGGTCGCATCGGCGTCTTCCTAGACACAGGGCTAGGCAAGACAATGATTCAGCTAGCGGTCGCAGAAAACATCATTCGGCAAACTAACGGGCGGGTATTGATTCTGACTCCGCTTGCGGTCGCGTTTCAATTCATGATCGAAGCCGAACGCATCGGCGTCTCGGACATCGAGCACACGAAGGACGGGAAGCACTCGAAGAAAATCGTGCTCTGCAATTACGAGCGCCTGCATCTGCTTTCCGCCGATGACTTCGTTTGCGTGATGCTGGACGAGTCTTCGATTCTAAAGAACTTCAACGGAGCAACGCGCGACTCAATCGTGGCGTTCATGAAAAAAACCCGCTTCCGATTCTTGGCTACTGCGACGCCATCGCCCAATGATTTCATCGAGCTGGGCAACAGCTCGGAGGCGCTCGGCTACATGGGTTACATGGATATGCTCACGAAGTTCTTCAAGAACAACCAAGGCAGCGCGGACTCGAACGACCGCAACATCGGGGAAAAGTTCTACCTCAAGCCGCACGCCGAGAAGGACTTTTTCTCATGGGTTAATCAATGGTCCGTTATGGTCAAGAAGCCGTCGGACCTTGGATTCGGGGACGAGCGGTATTCTCTGCCTGAGCTAAAAGTCTCGAAGCATATCGTGAAAAACGAAAACCAATGGAGTGTCGATGGACAGGGACAGCTCTTCGTCGTTCCAGCGAAACGGCTGACCGAGGTTCGCGAGGAGCAGAAGCTCACCGTGCAGAGCCGATGCGAGATTGCCGTCGAGCTGGCGCAAAAGAATACCTCGGTTTACTGGTGCAACCTCAATGACGAAAGCGATCTTCTCGCGGAGATGGACGAGGACGCCGTGGAAATTCACGGCGGGATGAGCCTAGAAGCAAAAGAGGAGGCGCTTGTCTCGTTTGCGCGCGGAGAAATCAAGCGGCTGATTACAAAGGCGAAGATGACCTCAATGGGACTGAACTGGCAGCATTGCAACCACACGGTATTTTTCCCGACATACAGCTACGAGCAATACTACCAAGCCATCCGAAGATTCTGGAGATTCGGCCAAAGGAAAAGCGTGACGTGCGAGATGGTTATTTCAGAGGGACAGGAGCGCGTGATGCAGGCTCTCGAAGAGAAAACAGCCAAGGCTATCGAGCTTTACTCGAACCTTGTTTCATCGGTGAACAATTTCAGGGAAGTGAAAAAAGAGTTTAATCAAACAGCAAAAAAACCATCGTTTCTATGAACAACACAAAAGACCAAATCCACACAACGAACTATTCGCTCTACAACTCGGACTGCATGGAAGTGCTTCCGACCATCCCGAGCGCATCAATAGACCTATCGGTTTACTCGCCTCCATTCGCGGGGCTTTACAATTACTCCAGCTCCGAGCGCGACTTTTCCAACTGTGAAAACAAGGAGCAGTTTCTGGAGCAATACGACTACCTGATTGCCGAGATGGGCCGCGTGATGAAGGCAGGGCGCATCACGGCCGTTCATTGCACCGACGTGTTCGACAACTCCTGCCGACTCTGGGACTTCCCGCACGAGGTTATTCGCCTGCACGAGAAGCACGGATTTCAATACCGAAACCGCATCACGATTTGGAAAGAGCCGTTGAAGGTTCGGATGCGCACGATGGTCAAGAGCCTCATGCACAAACTGATTGTCGAGGACTCAACGCAATGCTTCACAGCGATGCCGGACTACGTTTTGATTTTCACAAAGAAGGGCGACAACGCGGTGCCGGTGACGCATCCCGAAGGGCTGAAGGAATACTTTGGCGACACGCCTATCTTGCCGAACATCCTGCAAGCGTTCAATAACGCTAACGAATCTAAGTTCAGCGCGACCGAGCTCTGGGATTATCTGAAGACAACGTATTCCGATCACAACGACCCGAAATCAAATAAGCTGTCGCACTATATCTGGCAGCGTTACGCATCAAGCGTCTGGGATGACATCCGAATCGACAACGTGCTTCCATTCCGTGACAGCAAAGAGGAGGACGACGAGAAGCACGTTCATCCGCTACAACTCGACGTCATTGACCGAATCATCGAGCTTTACAGCAACAAGGGCGAGGTGGTGCTCACGCCGTTTATGGGCGTCGGATCCGAAACTTACAGTCCCGTTTCGATGGGCAGGAAGGCAATCGGCATCGAGTTAAAGGATTCGTATTACAAGCAGGCGAAGATCAATATGACGCACGCGGAAGCGCGATTTTCAGTAGCGAAGGAAAAGCAGGACCAATTATTTGGCTCGTGACGATGAACAACACAACCCAATGAACACACCGACACCAAGAACGGATGCCGAATCATTTTATCGAGATGATTCAAAAGAAAAGGCCGTGGATTCTTTTTTCGCGCAGCAACTGGAGCGCGAACTCGCTGCCCTCACCGCCGAGCGCGACCAGCTTCGCGCCCTTCTGGTTTACACCGATCAGCTTCACGATGAGGCACTCGACGACATCATATCCGAGCGCGACCAGCTCCGCGCCGAACTCGCCACCGAGCGGACGCGGCTCGATTCCGGCACGATTCTGCTCACTGTCGCAGGCGAGCGCGTCTGCCATTGCGGCGTTGATCTTCGCGCAGCGATTGCCGCGGCCATCAAGGAGGGCGCGAAATGAGTGCCGACCGCACCGAATACTGGCGCGAATACGCCCGCAAAAACAGCGCGCGACGCAAGGAAATCAGCGCAGCTTTCCGCGAGCGCAACCGCGAAAAGATCCGAGAGGCGAATCGAGCGGCGTGGGCAGCAGGCAAGGGGAAGCCGCGCAAAAAGCCGAGCGCGGTAAAGCGGAAGGCTCGGTCCATCGAGTTGCTGAGGCAAAAGTTCGCGGCATTCAGGGCAAAACGGGCGGAGGGCCTGAAATGAGCACACAACCCATGTCAGACCTGCTCGCGGGCATCGTTCCTGAGGGACTTGAGGCCACTCCATTCGACCACGAGCGCGCCAGTACTGATTTTATATCCGAGGCCCGCAAACGCGACGCAATCGCCCGTTTCGATTCCGCTGTTACGCCGACAATGCAAGAATCGGACTGGGGGCACGCGGGGATGCTCGCGAACCGCGCGCAGATCGAGCGGGTGCTGGCGCATCAGGTGGGCGGGAAGGGGCTGCTCCTCAGCGGCAAGACGGGCCGCGGCAAGACGAGGTCGATGTGGGCGCTCATGCGCAGACTGGCTTACGAGGAGGCGCGGGACATCCGGTATTATCACGCGAGCGATTGGTTTTCGCAGCTGCAGGCGTGCCTGACCTACGGTCGCGACGACGCCCGCGGATGGGTCGAGGCCGTGGCAAGGAGGCCGGTGGTGTATATCGACGACCTCGGGCAAGAGGCGATGCAGACCGCGCGCAGCGAGTGGGCGATGTCGTGGTTTATGCGGTTCCTCGACATCAGGGTCAGCGAGCGGCTCCCGCTCTACGTCACCACGAATCTCGACGCGCAGGGCATTGCCGAGCGCGGGGCGTCGAGCGTTCGGGGCGATCCGATGGTCAGGCGGCTCATCGAGATTTGCGAGCCCATCAAGTTCGTTTGAGGCGAGTTGCGCGTGCGCTCAATTCGGAACTTGACACGCAACGCAGGAGGGTTGAAACGGGTCGCGTGCGCGGCACAGACACAAAACCCAAAAGCATCAGCGGCCACGCGTGGGCGAAACACAAGCGACTGAACGCACAGCTCACGCGCGGAGGCCGAAGGCGGAAACACAACACATGGAAACGACCAACGGAAATGACCAGCGCGAGTTAGAAGCTCTGCGCTTTTCCTCGCGGGCATCGCGGGCGATTACGACGCTGGAAGTGCAGCGTAAGGCTATCGGCCGCGAATACGGTGAAAGGATAAAGAAGATCAAGGCGCTGATCTTGATCTTGCAACAGAGGGAAAGCCTCGGGCAGATGAGTCTACAAGGGATGGATGCGATCGAGATTACGCCGGAGCTGCGGAAGCTGATCTACAATCCGGTCGGTGATCTGACGTGAACTCGATCACGACCGCCGACAGGCTTAGGAACTGCGTCACGACATACGACGCGGCGCGGGGAACGGCACAGCTATCCTGCGAGATTATGGAGCGACTCGTCGAGATGCATGAGATGCGGCACACGAGCGCGGCCGACCTGTGCCGGCGGCTCGGGACGCTGGCGGATCTCTCGCCGTCGATGTTTCTCACGACCGTGCGGCTAGGGTCGGGGGACGTTCACGCGGTGAGGCAGTCGTTCGCGGAGATGGCCGAGGACACGGGGCGCACGCGGCAGGCGCTGCATTACGAGTGGGCCCACGAGGTCGCGAAGGTGCGCATCGTCTTTCCTGAGTTGGCTCAGCTTATGGCGGACTACCGGCAATCGACGGACAAGCCGGAGCTGGAAGATGCG
>Ga0209596_1000598_pt1 | contig 33141 bp, 41 predicted proteins | sample M_130807_MF_Meta_FD_187314 | JGI IMG/M metagenome (GOLD analysis project Ga0209596, IMG submission 187314) | Freshwater microbial communities from Lake Montjoie, Canada to study carbon cycling - M_130807_MF_MetaG (SPAdes) (version 2) | ecosystem: Environmental > Aquatic > Freshwater > Lake... | reverse complement strand
TCATTCTTCCAGAAGCTAAGTTTTTACCAAACTTATCTACGTCAGAAGATAGTGTAACAAAGTGGGAAGAGAACTGGCCCGTTGATCGCATTGTATCTACGAAGGACCTGTTCATCTGTCCTATTTGCGAATTAAGTTTTTGATTTAATCCAAGCGTAGTTGTTTGAAGTTTTATTAATTCGGAGGTCACCGCTTGTAACTGCGCTGTAAGGCTAGTAAAGTTAGCCGTCGCAGTTATGTTGGTATTAATATTTGAATCGACCAACTACTTTTACTCCTTAGAGTACCCCAAGCCTGCTCCGATTCCAAATCCAGCTTGCGCTGCAAATTGTCCTTGTAATGAAACAACATCGTTTGCTGATGTAGTTATCCCAAGTGCTCTTCTTTGAACATCTTCAAAGGTGGTACTACTTTCATTTTCTTCTTGACCCAAATCAATTCCTTGAATTGAAGCTAAGAACTTTCTTTTTTCTGATTCAGACTTTTGCATTGATTTAAAAGTTTGAATCAGCTCTGGCATAGAAAGACTATTTTCTAGTTCTTCATAATTCTTCCAGTTTCCCAGAAGAAATACTTCTCCCAATAAAGCGGCTAAATCTAGTTCTGACCAGCCAGAACCGCTGCCGCTAGAAGGTTTGGGTCGTCCATCTTAATTCCGCCACACACTTCAAGTATGCGATTGATTGTAGGAACATCTAATGCATCTTCTAATGCATCTCTGTCTGCTACCAATTCTGGTAACTGCTTTGATAGTGCTACTGCACATGCATCGATCAATACTGTTAGTGTATCGTTTTCAGTTGTAACTTCTGCTGTCTTTTGGATGGCTTCCATAAACTTTCTAAGGTCTTTGATTGTCAAAGGCTTGAGTGTTACTTTTGCGCCATTCTGTAATGTAATTTCTTCTACATCATATACTGTTGTTGCCAATTTGAATCCTCCTAGGATCTACTTATAATTATTGTATCATATAGAAAATATAAGGGCAATAGAAAACCCCCTAATTTCTTAGGGGGTAATCTATTAATTAATTTAATTAATTATGCTGGTGTCCAAGTACGGTCAACGATTACGCCGTATTCTGCACCTGACTGTGAACCGTCTGGAAGCAGACGGAATGTAACTGGGAATGTTGATGCTGCGTTACGTGACAATGAGAATTGTGACTGTTGTACAGAAAGAACACGACGTGCATAATATACACGCTCAGTTGTTGATGAATTAGCTGTGGTTGGTGCCTGACCAACTGCAATTAGCTGACGCTCTGTTGGCGCTTCGCCAAGAGCTCCACCTGCAATACCTAGAGTTGAACCATTAAGTGTTGAACCCTTCTGACCAAAAACAGCAATAACGTTCTCAAGAGTACCTTCTGCCATTTCTGTTGCAATCATAACTTCCATTGACTCCTTAAATAGCTTTGCGCTATCTAGAAGCTGATCTACTGTTACTGAACCGTATGATGGGTTGTATGTAATCTGAAGACCATTATTTGTGTAACCGACGTTACGGTAAGCTGCACCAATTGCTGGTGTAGATACTGATGGTGTTGCTGTTTGTGTTAGACCTGTTGTTGGTAGAACCTTGTTCAAAGAATCTGTGTAAGATAATGCTGCGTCAAAAGCTGGAACAAGCTTATTCTTGCTTGCTACAAATGCTTTTGCTGCTCCTGCAACCATGTTATCTGTATAGCCGTCGACTGTTGAGTCTTCAACTGATAGGAACAATGGTGATGCACCAACGAGAATATTTCTTGCATTTCCTGCGGCTTGGTATGCCATTTGTAAAACCTCCTGTTAAATAAATATATATATATTGACTTACTTTAAAACTTTAAATCAAGCTGGCTAGGCTCTTTTCCTCTAAGACTAATTTTAGAGTATAATACCCCTAAAAGCAAGTTAGTTAAATCTTCCTCTTCCGTCGGTAGATCTGGCATATTTAACCTCAAGGATTACGTCTGCTGATAAGAATCCCTGAAGTTCTTGCGATGGCTCAGTGGGTGATATTTCAACAACCATAGTATTAAAGAATTTAATCTTTGGGGTTGATTTTGAGGCATTTAGGTCTTTGGCTGAATCGTCCATTCTTCTAAATACGTCTACCATAAGGTTTCTAATTTCATTGACCTCTGAGAAATTGGTGGCATATATAGTAAATATCATTTGCTCACAGCAGATCATCCAGTTTTCTTCATAAGATAATCCTATTTTGTCATAGACTATGTGCTTTTTCCCGCTCAGAAATTGATTTAATTCAGGCTGTTGCTGTACTGGAATAATTGGAATAATCTCTTTTCCAATATTATCGCTGTAGTAGTCTGATTCATTGAATACATTATTTAGTATTAATTCGGCCCATAGATGTTTTCTTATTTCATACATTGCGTCTATATTGTAGTCTGTCATAGTGATCCTCCAAATGCGATTGCAAGGGCTGCATCGGCCTGACTTCTAATCTGATTACTAGAGAAGGAGTACTGAACCTTTTTAATATTTGATGGGACTTGGAGAGCATCAGAAATTTTGCGATTAAATATCTGCTGGAACCCAGACTTTCTAATAGATGCTCCGACCATATTACCACTAAAAAATATGCTGTGGGCTAATTTAAATTGATTTGATGATGAGCGTCCACCAGGACTTTTAACAGTGACTGGGTCTCCTTTTGGCATAAAAATTGCTACACCGTCTATTTCAAATACAAGCCTTTCTGCAGATTTTGGTCTAATTATAATTGGCATTCCTTCTTCCATAATAGAAGCTTTTTTTGCAAAAACATATTTCTTTTTTTGTTTTTTATTTTTTGTCGGAACAGAAGTTTTTGATAGCTTAAAATCGTAATCAATTTGAAAAGATAGGCCGCTTGGATTTATTTGCTTTAGTTTAAATAGCCTAGATAGGGGTTGGCCTACTTTATTCCATTCGTACATATGGTGAAGCGACTTTGGTTTAACCCTTGAAAGAGCATCTACGTATTCTCCAAAATCTTTATCGATCTGAGTGAAGAGCGTATTCCTAAATAGTTTCTGAAAGTCTTTGTTTCTTTCTAGTTTCCCCATCACATTAGCCTGATAGTACAAAAATGCAGATATCTGTGCAACTGTACTATCTTTTACAAAGGTACCACTTGACCCAAGCATTAGTCTTTCTAGTCCGCTTGCAGTTTGTAATAAAGCTACGCTAGATTCCAATTTGCTGGTTCTCCGATCTTTTAACAATAGAGTTATACGCAAGGACATTGCCAAATGGATCTGTTATAGGAGTTGAGCTAATTACTTCAAATACTGTCGGAGTCTCTGAAGGAAAGTCTAATTCTTTCCAAACAATGTTACCCTTAATGTCTCTAATGTTTGTTATCTTGTCTCTATAAGTAATCTGATCAACGCTTCTTATTTCAAGCATTTGTTCGTTTGTATATTTTGTATTAAGAGTTTGTCTATCCCCGCCACGGCCCGTGCCAGAGTTAGATATTATTCCTTTTGCAGAGCACTGCATTGTTTTTGAGTATGACCATTCCTTTTTAATGGCGCCAGTATTTACATCTTGTGTATCTGATTGAAGATAGATATCAAGATGAAGCGGCATCAAGGAAGTTGCCAGGCTCATTTAAAATACAACCATCCCGTTTGTAACATAAGGAGCAAGAAGTTGATCTGCATAAAGGTTTCCTGTGCCTCTATGTGCATCTTCCATAAACTCAAACTTCCAGTCAAATGTACTTATATTTTTTACATACTTATCTTTCCATGCACGATCTTGTTCAAAATATTGTTTCATTAAAATTTTACATGCTTCTCTAACATTATCTGGGACGTAGTACCATCCAAAAACTCCATTAACTTTATAACTAAAATCTTTTTTAAATGCTCCAGAGTATCCTCTGCTATTTACTGATGGGGGTATCATGCCGTTTGCTGAATAGATAGTATCGTCTTGAAGGTCTTGAAGGTTAATTCTAATTCCATAGTTTGACTCAGACACTATTGGGGTATAGAACCAATTATTTACAACCAGTCCTGATTGAAATACTTTAACGTCTTCTTCATATAAACTTGTAATTTCTTCTATTCTAATTGGTAGAGGCAATATATTAGATCCGTATCCTTGTGCAACCTGTGTGCCGCTGTACGAATAAAAAACTTGGTTTGTATATGCCTCGATTAATTTTCTAGCATATTTTTCCGCTAGCTGAAGCTCGCTATATGTTTTATAATTTGGGTCAGAAGAATCTGTGCCGAAGTTTAAATCATCTATTACTTCTGCTATATTTACATAGGGTGTTACAATATCTACAATTTGAGTATTTTGTCCTTGTACTCCACCAACAAAATATGTCCAAGTTATGCTAAGTTTTTTAGGGACAGAGGTAAGACTATAGGGCATTGTTATCTGATAGGTCCCAATGTCTGACTCAATCTTTACGGCAGTGTAAGCAGCAATCGTAGGATAGACTGTACCGTTAGCAGTTACTTCTTTTACTACTGCAGTGACTGCTCCGTCTGCGTCTGTTATTTCTCCACCCCAATATATTTTTGTGTTTATTGGTGATGTTTGAGATTTATATATTTCTGCCATTAACTTATGTTAACGCTTAGTGATAAAAGTCCTGGACTTCCTTTGGTGTCGCTAAACGAAAACCCTCCTCTGTATCAAAAATTTTTTGAGCATCTTCTTCTGTCATTGCAACAAATGGATGCTCCTTTGTAAAGGTGTGACTATGAATATCGTATCGATAATTCTCTCTTGTCATTCTCACCAAAATAGAGTCTGCGTCTACCTTCTTTGGATCTAGTCTAGGGATGATTTCAATCTCTTCTAGATTATCTTCAATTTCTTGCTTTGTCTTTTGATAGACTGACCAAGAAACTCCTTCTTCGGATAGGGCTGCAATAATGTCTTTTTTATTCTTTAAGCCTTCTGTGTCTACTGCAAAATCTTCTGCAACGATCTTTAATTCGGCTACTTTTAATGTGTCAAACGACATACTTATATTCTCCTTCTTCTAGGTCCTTTAATTATAGCATTGTTAAATTAAAATGAAAAGCCCCCAAAATTAATTGGGGGCCTTTCGGTAGTTTAATTCTTAATTAATTAAGAAGCAACCTTAACGTTCTTTACGACTACCCAAGCATCTGCTTGCTCGATCTGGACGCCAACACGAGTATACATTGTGTACTCTACTGAGTCCTTACGTGGCCAGAAGAAGCGGTAAACAGTAACATCACGCTTGATACCAATAACAACGTTATTTGGGAATGTCAAGTGGATATCTCCGTGTGAACCTGCTGGGCTGGCATATGTACCAGTCTGTGTCTCATTTAGAAGTGGAACTTCAACGATTGGAATACCAAATGCGTATGGAGCTACATATCCTGCTGGACCTCCAACAACTGGAACATCGCCGCGAATAATGCCTGAAGCAATATCCTGTGGGTTTGCAAAGTTTGTTGAATTAGATGTTGAATATAGGTAATCCTGGATCAAGTTTGATCCTGCAAGGAAGCGAAGGTCTGTACGACGCTGCTTGTACTTACGTGGAAGTGCCTTAAGTGCTGAGTTGAATACAGCACGTGAGATGTTTGCTCCAGCTGCGTCAACAACGCGACCTGAAGTCTTTGCCTTCTTTACTGCGCCATCAAATGACTTGTAAAGAGCATCTCCTGTTAGAGAAGTATCTCCATTGAGGATCAAGTCTTCAATGTCGTTACCTGCCTGTGTTGCCATCATTCTGGCAATATGGTCTTCGACGTCTGCGCCTTCAATATTGTCTTCAAGAGACTCTGTTGAAAGTTCCCAGTCCATGCGAAGCTTCTTTGTTGTCAAAGAAATTTTTGAGAATGTTACAGGTGAGTTAACTCCTGTGTTGTCTGCCTCAGTTGCAAGCTTTACAAGCTTCTCACCGATAGACATACGGTCAATCTCTGTTGTATCAGATTTCATTCGGACAGTACGTGCAACCTTACCAATTACGGTAGCGTCGAACATATAGTCTAGAAATCGCGCTGATTGTTCTGGATTTAGAAGTCCACCATTGCCATTTTCAGACGCTGTGTGTACTCCAGACCCACCAGTTGTTGATGCATAGCTGCCAGTTACGTTTGTATTTGCTGCTACTGCTTTTTCTAATAGTTCATTACTCATTTTTATTTCACCTACCCTTTAGTTTGAAAAGATTTCATTTACGGAACCGAGGAAAGAACCGTTCCATGTTGATTTTTTTGTTACAACCTCTGAACGGCCAAGATCAGAAGACTTCTTAATAGCTGTGTCGCCTTCAACGGCATCTACACGCTTTTGTACACCATCAATGGTGCCTTTGATTTCTAGCACTGCTGCATTTAGTGCAGTATGCTTTTCTGCCAACTCTGCAATTTGACCATTTACGCTCTTGCTAAATGACTCAACTGTTTCTTTAATTTCTGAAACTTGAGCCGCATTTGCGTCTGTAGCTTTTGCGAGTGTCTCCGAGAAAAATCCCTTAAGATCGCCTAACATTTTTGCAAAGTCAGGATCAGTTGTTTTTTCAACTGTTTCTTCAACGGAGTCGGCAGGAGTTGTGTCTTCGACTGTTTCTGTAATAGCTTCCGCTACTTCTTCTACAACCTCGACAGACTTATCGGTAGTTGCTTCTGCTTCTACAGCTTCTACGACTACATCATTTTGTACGTCTGACATCTCATTACCTCCTTCTACGTTTGCCTGTTTTGCAATTGTTTGTGTTTCAGGCAACGCTAATCTTGTCTTCTTAAATGAAGCAAGAATTTTATCTATTTCTTTAGATTTGTTCATATCTGAACTTTCTACCCAGCCAATAATCTTGGCTGGCTTTCCTGTAATTGGTGAATCAAAAGTTTTTTCTGTTGACATAAATACAGAATCGCTTTCTTCACAATAAAAAATATTTTCTGTAACAACTTCTGCTGCCATACCTTTAAATATAAGTTGGCCATCCATTTTTTCAATTGAAAGAATATTGCATAGCTGATTTGCTGGTGAGTCTACTATTGATAACTCTACAAGATCGTAGGCTTTAATAAATCTAACCTGGGTTCCGTCTGCTTTGTTAACTTCATTGTCAGACTCTGTTATTTTTCCGCCGATTGAAAAACCAGAAAGAGTGCCATCAAGAACTTTTTCCCAAGTATCTTGTGCACCCTTTGATATATATGAAGTTACATAAACTCCATTGTAAAATTCTTTTGTTGTCTGATCGTAGTATGTTTCTGGTTTAAATGAAACAACTTTGCCAACAGCCATTGGTTGATGCATCTCACGAAGGTTGCCTCTAAAGCTTTCAAAGGCTTTCATGCTTGCTTCAGCAGTAACAACATCTCCTGTTTGATCAACATTATCTAATGTTGCAAATCCAGAGACTGTTCTGTTTTCACGGTTGACTTTAGTAAATGGAACCGACAAGTGCAAGTTGTCGCCATTACTGGACCATAGGCCTTTTTCAATGTTCATATGCTTAATTTTATAGGTTTATCTACTCTAACGCAAATAACAGTCGATTAAACTTATTTGACTTTTGGACCATCGCCTTTAGGGTTTCTGGCCTCTCCGCTTTTATCTGGTGCATTTGCAGATCTTTGCTGGTCTCTTCTTCTATTACCAGTAGACTTGGCATTTTGATCAGCAGCCTGTTGTGGCTTTAAATCTACCATTTCGTCTCCGCCATCTACAGTCGTCATATTCTTTCTAATACGAACTTCGTTAGGGGTAATAACCTGCATCCTTAAATATATCTCGTCAATTCGGCTTTGCGTTTCTTCATCGGTAAGGCTAAGCTCATTAAATTTTAATTGAACTACATCTGTTTTTTCTGCAATTAAATAATTTAATTTCTTTTCAAGTCTATCCTGTGAAGGGCGGCAGACTTGCTCCTTAAATGTTTTATCAGCATCTCTAGCGGCAGCAAGGTTGATTCCTTCTGGAATACCTATCTTGCTAATTGGAACACGATGAGCCAATAGGATTTCATCTCTATTAGATTTACGATAGATGTTAAATGAAGACTCTTGTTCGCCTGCTTCAATTGGCTCCATTTTAAATTCAGTTTTTGAGTCTGGGGTATCTGCTGGCAATGGGATATATAGGGATCTGTGATTTTTACCCTTGAGCCCAACTTGGAAAAACTCAAGCAATTTTCTTTCTGACTCTGGTGAAAGCTTTGCTCCTTTTACTGTGATAATATATCTTGGGACCGCCTTATTTTCAAAGTAGTCTAAGTTATATCTTCCTGCAAATTCATTTCCAGCCAGCGCTTGCTGGGCTGCAATGATGTCTGGGACTCCGTAGTAGTTATTCATTGGAGTATATTTCTTTAGATGTATAATTTCATTTGGTCTATCTTCTTGACCCGCAATTGGGCTAGGCGTTTCAAGATCTCCAAAGTTTCTAAAGAAAACTGCCTTGCCATAAAGAAGCTGTATAAATCCATCACGGAATCTGCGTACACGCATTGTCTTGGCTGGTATATGGCCTATGTAGCCTATATCTCCAGCGGTTGTACGTCCTACCTCTATGTACCCATTTCCTGTTGCCTCAAGGTCCGTATAGGCCTTTATAAGGGTTTCTGTAAATGACTCTTCTTCGTTACAGTCGTCAAGCCATCGGTCTAGCTGTGTTTTAATTCTATCAACTTTTGAACGTGCTCTGTCTAATTGCCTGTCATCATTTATTGCATCCATCGCATCTTTAGCTTTAGATGTTTCTGTGAACATGTATCCGAGCCCTACAATATTTGAAACTTTAGCGTTAATTGCTGCGTAGTTATATGTTGATACTTCATAAACTTTTGAAAGATACTCTAGGTTGTATGTAGGCTCAACTAGATCAAATAATGCGTACCCACTAATTGCTTGCTGCAATAAATTTTGCTGTGTGCCTACGCCAGTTGTTCCAACAAATGCCTTTGAAAAATCACGATTAATCTTACGCTTAAAATTTGATCCAAGGCCTCTTAGCTTTTTAATTTCATCAAGACCAATCTTAAATGGATCGTCTTGAGGCCCGTCTAATTTTTGAAAATGAAACCAGTCAGATGTATTGGATATATCAATTGTAGATACGCTATCAATTTCATCTTCAATAGATTCTAGTCTTTTCATTTTACTTTACCGTTTCTAAGCATCTCATCTTTATAAACACCAATGTCCATAGGGTCTGGGGTAAGCCCCCACTTTAGTCTTTCGTTTTGATATTCAAATTCTTCGTCGTCAATTTTTCTTCTACCAGAAAGAAATTTAGGTTGGCCCTCATGAATACCGTACGAACGAACCTCTCTAGCTAAAGAGTCCATTTTAGATCTGTTTCCTTTTTTGGATGTGACTGAGAGAAAGTTGCCATCGTCGTCTCCAATCCATCTGCCGTCAGGCATTTCCCATACGTATATGCCAAGTGTGGTTTCTTCTAAAATCTGTGATTTCTGGTTTAAGATATTCATAGACCTTAATTGTACCATTACTTAGCATTAAAGTCTACAATCTGTACACCATCTTGACACAATTAGATACTTTGGAGCACAATCCAGTCATTAGAATAGGTATAAATCTCTGGCTGTGACAACGTTGTTGTATTTCCAGAAGCTACGGATGTTGATCTTCCGATATATAGCTCGTAATGATTAAGGGCTATTGCTGGGGTTACCAATTTTTTATAGAACGCCATATTTTTATATGTTGACTCTGTCCATGGAGCCGCAGTAGCATCTGATATTGAATTAAATATAATCTCAGCATTTGAGACAGGAGAGCTAAATATAATAAATACGTGGTGCAAATTGTTATTTAAAAATATTGAGTCAGCCAAGGTTGCAGAAGTTTTGTCTACTCCGTTTACATATATTTTTGAAATATTGGACTTTGAAATAGTGTTTAATTTCCATTCAAATTTAGTTCCAGCTGTATAGAACAATCCTCCATTTGATGATATTGTAGAAGGGGTGTAGAAAAATTCAATGCCATATATATCACTAATAAATTGAGTAGTCCTAAAGCTGCTATCTGGCTTTACATGCATCCCGCTATTTTTTACCCTTAATAATACTGGGTAGTCTACTGTAAATAAATCATACTCTGAATCTGAGTAAAGAAGATCGCCAGAATTTTCACAGACTACATCTTTATTACTAAAAAAATCAATATTAAAATACGAAAGTCTTGGTAATATTTTTAGTGTCTCGTTAGCCGTCATTGTTATTTTTATAAGTAAAATTCTTGATGTAGTATTAGAGCCTTTTTTAAATTGAGGTAATGCTTCTCCATTAACACATGGTGTCCAGGTGCCGCCGTCCATTTTTGACTCTACTGTAATTCCAGTTTTCCCCCTCCACTCTATCTTTGAAGAAACAGTGCTAATTGAGCTTGGGAGAAATATTTCTTTTATAATTTCATAAGAATTGTTTCCCACATATGTTGAAAATCCAAGAAATTGTTTTGCTGAATCATAAAATAGATACTCTTCGTAAGATTCTTTATCTAAAGATAGATTAGAATAAGAATAAGTGTACGAAGGTCTTATTGAATTTTGGCTTATTGTAAATATTGCCCCAGAGTCTGGTTTTGCAACCTGTACTGGATTTATGTAATCCTTGCCATAATAGTAATGAGATAGTGCTAGGTCTTCCGTCAAAGCGTACCTGTATATTGCTGGTGCGTCAATTATAAAAGAGTCGGCTGCAGATTGTGTTGGGCCAACGGTAAAGTCTAAAGATGTGTTTGTATATGGGAAATCATTTATTTCAATTGCAGATACAGCTTGTCCATTTATATACAATTTCATAGAATTTAAAGAATAAGATGCAACAATATGTATTGCTTCGTCTGGGTCATTTAACAAGTGATCAATTCTTTGGCCTTCTAGCAAAAAAACAATTTTGCCAGTTTCATAGAACAGTCCTATATTTTTTAGTCTATCCGCTAGGATTGTAGTCTTATTTTGCGTTGTTATGTTTTGCTTAAACCATAGCTCAATTGAAAAAGCATTGTCTTCAGTTTTTCTAACTCCAAAGGGTGTAACAGATTGAATTCCATAAAAATTTTTATTGATGTTTAATTGTATAGATTTTGTATTTGTTACTAAAGTTCCAGCTACTCCACCTAAAACTATTGGCAAAATGTTAGACGATATGCCGCCAACATAGGCTGAGTTATTGCCACAGCCAGAAACATCATATGCAACTGAACCAGAAGATTCATCCAAAGGCCAAAAGGCAATTGGATTATCTCTTATTACTCTTAATTGATATGACATTTGTTTAAATTGTACCATTTAAATGATTAAGTTGCTAGATAGCGTTAGGTTTGATATACTAGAGTTGTCGATTGGATAGCAATGCCTTATATAATAACAGAGTCTTGTGTAGACGAAAAAGATAAATCTTGTATGGCCGAATGCCCCGTAGATTGTATATATGAAGGCGGAAGAATGTTATATATAAATCCAGAAGAGTGTATAGATTGCGGGGCATGTGAACCCGTTTGCCCCAATGAAGCAATCGTTTTTCATAAAGATGCCACTCCAGCGCAATTGCCTTTTATTCAAATAAATAAAGATTTTTTTAAAGGTATTGGAAATGTTGGTGGATCTATACTAATAGATGTTTCAGATAAAGATCATGAAGCAATAAAAAATTTTGAGCGTAAAAATAAATGAGCGAAAAGATAAAGTTTATAGCGAGAAGCGAATTTGGATTTAAGACACAATTAAGGCCTTACCCAGCATCTGAAAAGCTACCAGACTGGTACAAGAAATATCCACCGTATGAATTTAGTTCTAGAAACCCTGATGGTAAAAAATTAATTGTTGAAAATGGTATCTCAAATGCAACCTATAGAAAATGCATGCCTATGCTAGATGCTATGACATCTGGATATCTCATTGATTTATTTGCAGACATAATAATAAGTAAAAATGGAGATCAGACAAGAATTGATTGGCGATCAACAAAAGATGTGATGGATACATATATGATATTTGATCCTCATGGAGAAAGCTCTAAAATGGTAGAACCTCCTATCGGATATTCAAATAGTGTATTTAAATATCTAAACACATGGATACCAATAACTCCGCCTGGTTATAGCTGCCTAATAACTGAACCTTTTGGTTTTAGAAATGGACCATTTAAAGCAATCCCTGCAGTTATAGATACAGATAAGTCAACTATCGATTTGTCTTTTCCAATGTGGCTGAAAAAAGATTTTGAAGGCATAGTTGAAAAAGGAACACCTATGGTTCAAATAACTCCATTTAAAAGAGATGACTGGAAGGCCGAATGCTCCTTCTATAAAGACCTTGAGTTTGATGAAATACAGGAAAGAAACTTTAATGGCACAATACTTAATCATTATATCAAAAAGCACTGGTCGAAAAAGAGGTATAAGTAATGAGCATTTTTGTTTCTTTATGTTGCCTAGGAGTTGATACTGAACTTATAAAGACAATTAAGTCTGCTAAAGATAATGCCTCCGATTCAGATAGTATTCATATAGGAATAGCATTCATCGGCAACAAAGAATTTTATGAAAAAATCATTGAAGAAACATCTGACTATACTAATATAAAGCATAGCTTTCATGAATTAAAAACCAATTTGGGAGTTGGTAGAGGTAGAAGGCTGGCAACAAACTTATATGAGAATCAAGACTACTTCCTACAGGTAGACGCACACACATTTTTTTTACAGGATTGGGACAAATTTTTAATAGAAAGGCTTGGCCTTGCTTGTGAGGAAACAGGTAATCAGAAAACAGTGCTTAGCGGATTTCCTGGTAGATACGGATATGTTGATGATGAAGGCAATGACGTGTTTTGGGTTGATTCAAGAGGTGGCTACCCAGTATACTTAAAGGATATCTACTGCCTGACACCAATTAACTTTGCTGGAGTAAAGATTAATAGATTTAAATCATACAAAAATTTAATTCCTAAGTGGAATCCAATAAACAGCAATCAGGTTTTAGAAAAAATGTATTCTGAAAATAATTTTATACCATTAATAAAAATTAGCGCAGCATTTATGTTCGGCAATTCTATTTTTGCAAACTATACTGGGCTTGATGAGAAAAGTAAGTTCTGGGAAGAAGAAATCCTTCAGTCTATTAATTTAATAAACGAAGGATTTTCCTTAGCTTTTACTGGGCCGTATTTACCAGTAAATCATTTTTATAGCGAAGATAAAAGAGATGATCGTGGTACTAGAGAATTTTATACAGACTATGCTATGGCCTCAGACCTTCATAATGAAATTGCATCTAACTTAATGGACTATGTTAGAAAGAACAAAAAGAAAGTAAAAAGATATAACAGATACATAGGGTTTGATATACTAAAAACCCCTAAGATCTTTAGTACATATAGACCAAAAAATTATACTAAATTAAAGCCTACTAATTAGCCGTTTTGTTTATTGCAGCCACATGGAGATGGGTTATTTACAATAGGCATCGGTAAATTATTTACCACAGGGAATTCATTAAACCCTTGTGGTTCAATAAATACATCTGTTACTGGCTGAAAAATTTCTGATTGAGTACCTGATGGAATCTCAACCTGGACTATCTTAAATAACTTTTTTGTTGAATAATTATAGGTTACGCCCATTTCTACTTGGCCACCCTCATCAACCGTTTGGCCAGTAACATCTATTGTTATTGGGTTACTCAAAAGAATTGAAGCAAGTCTATCCTCCGTGGTAATAATCTCTACAACCTGGCCATCGATTACAAAAGCAACTTTTCTTGTGTTTGGTATTACTGTATTCATTAAATTTCCTCCGTATATGGAATGTCTGTTCTTTTCCATTTTCCCAATGGACATTCTGCATTAGGTAATTTTGTTTTAGCTTCCATAAGACATCCACATTTTTTACACTGCTTAGTAAGTTTAATCAGCTCTGGACACTGCAAACAAATAGCCATTCTTTGCTCATGAATCTGCTCTTGGACTCTTCCAATATTTTTATTAAATAGGTCCCATGGTCTAGCTGTCCTGTTTGGTGTCTCTGGTGTATTCATTGAATTTTCGCTCATTCCTCTATTATACCATCAAGTATTCTTTTTTGGTGGTTTTTATATGATGTGCCATCTGGGAATAACCCTTTAAAGTATCTTCTTCCAGAGTCATTTGCCTTACCCATATCTCCGCCAAGATCTTTGTCATGAAATCTTTCCCATAATAGTTTTTCCATATCTTCTCTTTCATTTTTAATGATTTCTTCTGAATATATATCTTCTAAATTCTTTAATTCAAATTTTTCAACATAAAAACGTGGAATTGGAATTATTGATGCTAGCCAGTCTCCCTTTTTTATATATACTTTTTTATTTGGAGTTGTCATTTTTAAATTAAAGGTAAATGATCTTCTAAGATTATCTGTCTCTACTATGCCAGTTAATGGATATAGGCCTTCTATATAATGATTAGGTACTGGCATAATCATTAAATTAATATTTGGTGGGGTTCTCAATAAGAATTTATTCTCTATTGATAATACTCCTGATCCAAAATTAGTATTATAGGTCTGAACCTCGTATTCGCCATCCATATATCCAGTTGCTTGAAGAGCTACCTTTGACTCATCTCCAGTCCAATACAACGACATATCGTGAGCTGCCTTTATTACAAAACCGTACTGGTTTGCAATATTTAATGGTAGACAAAAAGAGAATGGCCAAGTAAACCAATCTCTGTTTGGCTGTCCAATTAAAGACTCTACTACATCGTCTATTTTATAATTTTTAATGTTGTCGTGAGGATGATCAACCTCATTACAGTCCACTTCTTTTTGATAACGATAGTATCCTATAGTAAAAGGTGGAACTTCATTTCCTGGATCATTTATATAAGATTTCATAAATATCTTTTTTTCTTTCTATAATCCCTTTTATACATTCCTCCAGCAACCTTACCGTCTGATTGATATCTGCCAGACTCATAAACTCTAGATTCATCATTTAAAGACTTAATTAAATCTAATGGAACCTGATCTACTATTTCCATTTCCCAATTATCACGCTTAAAAGGAATAATTTGAATTATGGGTGTGCCTTTTGGTATCAATCCTTTAAAATTATTCTTCATTAAGAATGGGAATAAGACTGGTTGAAAATAAGTATCAGTATCTACAATTCCAGTTAATGGAAAAAATGGTAGATGAGGTTGGTTTATTATATTTGTAAAAATACAACTATACCCAGGTGGTGTTTTTACTATGTATGGGTTATTCCATTTAAAAGCAAACTTTACATACTCTGGTGAGAAGGGCATGTCTCCTAGTTGAGTCATTGGGTGGGTACTAATAACTTTTCCATCTGAATGAGAATCTAACTGCAATTTTTCTCCAGACCAACTAGACTCTCCAGTTTCTTCATCATGAGTAAAATAAAAATCATGCTCTGTAACTAAGACATACCCTGTAGTTAATGCATCAAGCACTGGTATACATCTTTTTATTGTAAGGTCTTTTTCTTTAGCTCCCCTATGCAAAAAATCAGTTGCTGGCAATTTCTTATACCAATCTGGAATAACGTCATTTGCTCTTTTTGGTTTTAAGTATATATCTGAAGAAATAGGAATAAATGAAATTTTGCCGTCAAATCCTTCATCTGAAGCAGCCCTTCCTTGCCATCTTTTATTCTTTTTTGAAATCATATTCAACCTCATATTTTTTCTTAACCCAGATATTAGAACGGTAATATCCAGAAACAACAGTCCTTACTTGTTCTGCTAAATATCTTCCCATTTTATCCTGCCTTTCGGAAATAACCTTAGAAATCCAAGACTGTCTTTTAATTGGTATTAGTTGTGCAAAAGGGGTTCCCTTTTCAATTATTCCAACCCAATCTTTTTTAATAAACCACGGAAGATTTCCATTAGCGGTAAATCTATCAGAATCAACAATCCCACCTATTGAATAAAAAGGAAGATCAAATCTATGAGATGGGTGAATAACCATTAAGCTCCAGCCTTTTGGAAGTTTCATTCCCCACTTGCCTTGCCAAACCATATGATTATGTGCAAAGCCTTCTGGACGTGGCATAGTATGTGCCATATCTCCTTCTCTTTCTGATACCATAAGTGGGTTTATATGAGAATCAATCCATTCCCCATTTTCATTTTTTTCAACATACTTCCACTTTAGATTATTATTTCTATTTTGATAAATTTCTATACTCCACCATGTAGTTAAAAAATATCCTGAAGTTAATGAATCAAATACTGGCATACAGCTTTTAATTCCTGGCGCCCTCAAAGAGGGGTCTGGAATATCTAATTTCATTGTTTTTTTATTTACGAAAACTTCTGCATCTTTATACCACTGAGGTATCATAGATATAGCGGGAACTGGGGGTGGAACATCAACCCCAGAATTTTTAAAAGAGGGGTCTAAAATAAATTCAATTACTTTCACTATATTCCCTATCTAATGCAATGATTTATTAGCATTTGTATCTATAAACTTACCATCCTGATAAGCCCATCCTGGTTTTGCAAACTTGCCTTCTGGTATAAGAACAATCTCTGGATTACTTAAAAGAATTGCTGCCATTTTATCTTGGCAATGTATAATATCTACAACCTGCCCATCGATAATAAATGCAATATTTTGAGTTATAGAAGATATGTCGGGGGCTTTACCTTTTTTAACTTTTTTTAAACCCCATTTTCTTTTAAAATAATGCTTTAAAAGAAATTGTTCTTTTCTTCTATCCTTTAATTGTTTTTTGACATCGAGAAACTTTGCATCTCTGCTGTCTCTTTTTTTAAACATTAGCTTACTCTAAATTCGTCTATAACACTTGTCTCAGATGGTGAGTAAGTGACAACTCCTTTTAGTATACCATGTTTCTTGGTCTTTGTATAGCCTGATAATGTAGTAGATTGATTAGAACCAATTTGACTAGTATAGCTTGTTCCAGTAAATGCTTGGATTGTTATAGTGCTACCACTTAATATTGCTTTGAATGAAGCTATCGCTGATGCAAAAGTAAAAGTTGCAACAGTTGTAAGTGTTCCAGCAATCATTTTTATAATTTTAATATTATTATTTGTTACGCAATTACATGTATAGTATGTAGCAGCATTATAAGATGTAATTACAGTTGAATATGTTATAGGGTTTGTAGCATTACATGGATATGCTGTGGAGTTGCTAGCATTACATGGATATGCAGCTGCGTTTGTAGCATTACATGGATAGGTCGCTCCGTTTACAGCATTACATGGATATGCTGCGCTGTTTGAAACATTACATGGATATGTTGTAGAGTTTGTAGCATTACATGGATATGCTTTATTATAGGCATTACATGGATATGATGCGGAATAGACAGCATTGCATGGAAAATTAGTTGCGTTTGTAGCATTACATGGAGTCGAAGCTGCGTTGTTAGAAGCACATGGATATGAAGCTGCGTTGTTAGAAGCACATGCTGAGTTACATGAGGTTGACCATGTAGAGCATGGATACGAACATGAAGTTGACCATGTTGAGCATGGATAAGAACATGAGGTAGAATATGTGGTGCAGTTCGGCGCATTATAGGCATTGCAGTTTCCACCGCTATATGCACTACATGCATATACAGCTGGCACATTGTAGTATCCTAAATTCTTACATCCACCACAAGCTGTGGCCTGGGCAGACGTTAAACCACATGAAGCAGCTGGGGCAGCATTTCCAGTGTAACCACAGGCGTATCCAGCCTGTACGTTATATGCAGCTGCGTTTCTAACCCATGTTGAGCAGGTTGTAGAGTTATAAGTAGCACAGGACTGGGCATTACTAGCATTACATGGATATGAACATGATGCAGTGGTTGCATTGCATGGATATGAACATGATGTATTGGTTGCGTTACATGGGGTAACACAATACTGTGAATAAGAAGCACAGCTGGGCGCTACATATGACCATGTAGCACAGTTTGAGTTTATTGTTGACCATGTCGAACAGTTACCTGGGGATACTGACCATGTCGAACAGTTACCTGGGACTGTTGAATAGGTAGAGCAGTTTACGTTTATTGTTGACCATGTCGAACAGTTACCTGGGACTGTTGAATAGGTAGCACAGCTGGGCGCTACATATGAATAAGTAGCGCAGTTACCTGGGACTGTTGAATAAGTAGCACAGTTACCTGGGACTGTTGAATAAGTAGTACAGTTACCTGGGACTGTTGAATAGGTAGCACAGTTACCACCAGACGCGTAATTATATGTATACGTTGCTGGGTTTCCTGGAGTTGTACATGTTTCACATGACTGAACGCCATCTATGTATGCGCCCCACCAGTTATTAGAATCTGTTACCCAAAAAGCTGTTCCCATTCCTGGACCAACTCCTCCTACGGATATGGTAACATCTTCATTTGTAAAAGTTAAAACAGAGATAGGATAAAGTGAGCCAGCAGTTGATGTAGTTGCTGCATTTGATGCAATAGCCCATGCGCCACGGATATCATTCCAGGTTCCACCAGAATTTGTTATACCTAAAGATGCTGCATTTGATCTAACAAATGTTTCTACTACTGATATTAGGGCTTTAAGCCTTGATATTGCTGACGATTTCTTAAATCTTGATGATCTCATTAGGCTGCTGTATCTCCTGTCAAGAGCCACTCATTTGCTCCAACTTTTATCAAAACAAGGGAGCTGTACTGGACTCTAGTTTTCTTTTGTGACTCTGTTGCATTTACTGTTACTCCAACTGCACCAGCTACTGTTATTTGACCTGTGCCATATTGAAGCAATTCTACATACTCTCCAACTGCCCATCCAGCATCTGATGCATCCAAAGGAACTGTTACAGATATTGCAGAAGATGATGTAAACTTTAGAGTATTGCCGTCGTCTGTTGAAGAAGTTATTGTTCTAGACGTTGTAGCATCTGTTACAAATGTGTATAGTCTAGCTTCTTTTGTATTTAATTGTGTTTGAAGACTTGAAGTAACGCCATCTAAATATCCAATTTCAGTGTCTGTTACACCTGACACACGGGCCTGAGTAACTGAGGTATCAATTGAAATAGTTCCTGGTGTTGCTTCTGTTAAACCATTTCCAGCAACAATTGCTTTTGCTGCGTTAAACGCTGTATAAGTTATATTTGTTGTTCCAATGGTAATTGCTGATGTATTAGAGCAAACATATCCATACCCTGAATTATTAGTACCTTCAAGAACTAGGGTGAAGTCCCCACCACTTAATTCTCCGTCAGGGGTATTATCAGCATCTAATGCACGAGACCATGCACCTGCTGCAACTACATATAAACCATTTTGTGTTTGTGTTGTTTGATCCTTAACAAGAACACGGTCCCCAGCAATTACTGAAATTCCGTCAATTGTTTGTGTTCCACTTAGGGTAATATTTGCTGTTGTAGCAACACGTACTGGTTGGTGGAAGTTAAGTCCAGCTGAAACATTATCAACATACAGTTTAGTTGCTGCATGTAAATCAGATGTTGGAGCTCCTGGAAGAGTTACTGTTCCTGTAAATGTTGGTGAAGCGATTGGCGCCTTAAGGCCAAGTGCTGTTTGTGTGGCAGTAGAAACTGGTTTGCCTGCATCGGATGTATTGTCTACGGAACCAAGGCCAACCATAGACTTTGTAATTCCTCCAACTGTTCCAGTAAATGTTGGTGAAGCAATTGGAGCCTTAAGGTCAAGTGCAGTTTGTGTGGCAGTTGATACTGGCTTATCGGCATCTGAACTATTGTTGACATTTGCAAGTCCAACGTCTGTCTTTGTAATTCCAGTAGGTGTATTAATTACTGGAGAGGTTAAGGTTTTGTTAGTTAGAGTTTCAGTTTTAGAATTAGTTGACTTATCATCTAGCTGTGTTTGAATTGCAGAAGTAACACCGTCAAGGTATCCAATTTCAACATCTGATACGTTTGCAACAACTGCTTGCTTATTATTTAGCTGTGTTTGAATAGCAGAAGTAACACCATCAAGATATCCAATTTCAGTGTCTGAGACATTTGCAACAACTGCTTGCTTGTTATTTAACTGAGTTTGAATTGCTGAGGTTACTCCATCTACATAATTTAATTCTGTTACTGTAAGTGTTGCGCCATCTAGAATATTAAGTTCTGCGCTTGTGGCGGTTAATCCACCAAGGGTATTTATTTCTGCTGTTGTAGCAACTACTCCATCTAAAAGGTTTAACTCTGAAGTACTTGCGGTGACTCCATCTAGAATATTTAGCTCTGTTGCAGTTGCTGTAACTGCCACATTTTCATTTATTTTTGGAGAGGTAAAAGTTTTATTAGTTAGGGTCTGAACAGATGTCTTATCAACAACGTAATCTAGATCGGCAGCAAGTTTATTAGTAATTGGTGCAAACTTAATTCCTCCTGCTGTTTCTAAATTTGGCTGAATCTTTCCAGTTGTATCATCATAAATTAATCCATATCCAACTACGTCTCCAACTGCGTCTTGTGCCAATTCAACTATGTCGGAAGTATTTGCCTTATTATTTAATTGAGTTTGTATGGGTGAAGTTACGCCATCCAAGTATCCAATTTCAATATCTGATACATTAGCAACAATTGATTGTTTAGCGTCTAAAGCTGTTTGTGTGGCAGAAGAAACTGGCTTGCTTGCATCTGCTGTATTATCAACATTTCCAAGCCCCACATGTGTCTTAGTTACACCAGATACTGTACCAGTAAATGTTGGTGAAGCAAGAGGGGCATAAGTTGAAGATGCTGTAGAAGAAGCAAGCTTCGCATTAATTTGATCTTGAATAGAAGATGTAGCTCCATCAAGGTATGCAATTTCAACAGATGAAACATTTCCAATAGATGTACCTGATGGAAGAGACACTGTTCCAGTAAATGTTGGAGATGCAACATTTGCCTTTGTTGACACGTCTGCTGAGTTAGCCTTAAGATCAAGGGCGCTCTGAGTTGCTGTTGAGATTGGCTTAGTGGCATCGGTTGTGTTATCAACGTCACCTAGCCCAACCATTGTCTTGGTAATACCTGATACGGTTCCAGTAAATGTTGGGGATGCAATGTTAGCCTTAAGATTAAGGCCTGACTCTAAATTTGTAACGGCTGACTGAGGTATGTTAGAAAAAGTATTACTTGTTCCGCTTATTGTTTTTTGAGATAATGTTTGTGTACTAGAAGTACCAACAATTGATCCAGATACTCCGTGTGCAGAAGATGATCCAGAGTGTGCGACTAGCTCGGCATCAACATCAGAAACCATTCCAACAATTGTTCCAGAAAAGTTTGCGTCGTCGTTTATTGCTGCTGCAATTTCATTTAATGTATTTAATGCTCCTGGTGCTGTATCTATCAAAGCTGCTATTGCAGCGTCTGCGTATGCCGTAGTAGCAATTTGAGTATTATTTGTGTTAGGTGAAGCTGTTGCTGCTGTTGGAATTCCAGTAAATGTTGGGGATGCAAATGGTGCCTTAAGATCTATTGCATTATTAATAGATTGTAGATCACCTGAAACTAATTTAGAATTTAGCTGTGTTTGGATAGCTGAAGTAACTCCATCAACATAATTTAATTCTGTTGTAGAAAGAGTTGCCCCGTCAAGGATATTTAGTTCAGTAGAAGTTGCTGAAAGTGCTACTGCTTCATTAATATTAGGAGAAGTAATAGTTTTATTTGTCAGAGTTTGAGTCTCATTCTTTAAAACAACATCTGAAGTTAGATATGAATTATCTATCTTTACGGAAGCATTTAATGGAGCAACTCCATTGATACCTCCTCTATCTCCAATTGGGATAAACTCAGTGTCTACTGAACTTGATAGAGTTGCAACTGCTGTGTCTACGTAATCCATTGTAGCTAAAAGCGCTGTGTTTGTAATTCCGTGAATACTTGTTGTATCTGCTTCGTGGCTTGCTAGAGCTGAGTTAGAAGCTTTTAGATCTAATGCTGTTTGTGTGGCAGTAGAAACAGGCTTTGCTGTATCTGCTGTATTATCAACAGATCCCAAGCCTACCATTGTTTTTGTAATACCCGCTACAGTACCTGTAAAGGTAGGTGAAGCAAGATTAGCCTTAAGATCAAGTGCTGTTTGCTGTGCAGTGGATACTGGCTTAGCAGTATCTGCAGTGTTATCTACAGAACCTAGACCGACCATTGACTTGGTAATGCCTGATACAGTACCTGTAAATGTTGGTGAAGCAATTGGTGCTTTTGTTCCTACTAATGTAGAAAGAGTTGCAGCAGTTGCTTCATCAGCAGTTAGCGCTGCTGCTAATTCTCCTAAAGTATCTAGAGCAGCAGATGCTCCATTTACAAGAGCGGTTACTTCTCCTCTAACAAATGCTGTAGTTGCAACCTGTGTTGTATTTGTTGCTGCTGCTGCAGTAGGGGCTGTTGGAACACCAGTAAGTGCTGGTGAGGCAAGTGGAGCCTTAAGGTCAAGTGCAGTTTGAGCTGCTGTTGAAACTGGCTTGCTTGCATCTGATGTGTTGTTAACATTTGCAAGACCAACATCAGACTTTGTAATTCCAGTAGGGGTATTTATTACTGGAGATGTGAGTGTCTTGTTGGTAAGTGTTTGTGTGCCAGATAATGTAGCAACTACTGCTGTATCTAAAGATATGCTTATAGTATCGGTTGCATCGTTGTAAGATTTTGTTAAACCAGAACCTAGTGATAGTGCTGTGTTGATAGTATCCATTGCAATTTCTGGAATATCACCTACGCTTAAATAGCCAAGTGCTGTCCATGCTGTAGATCCAGTACCAAATTTAATTTTGTTGGTGTCTGTCTCAAGACCTATTTCTCCAGCTTCTAGAGTTGGATTTACTGAGGTCCATTGTGAAGCGGTTCCTCTTCTTACTTGAATTCTTACTGTTGACATTTTATTACCCCTTTTACTGCTATATTTGCTATTATATCATTTATTTTGTTCAAATTACTGAAGAACTCCAGAGTCAAATATATATCTCACATCTGTTGTGCTAACATTTCCACCATCTACAAATTTACTGGTTTCTGAAGGTGAAACTCCATTTCCCTGAATTATATAAGTTGCAGATCCATCATAATCAACAGATACTCCAATATCTTCAAACGTTAGCACATCAGCATCTGCTAATGTTGCTATTGATACCCATTCATTATTTACTTGAATTTTTAATCTATTTGTTGTAGCATCAAATGCTAGCGGAGTTGTTCCTAAAACAACATCTGATGAAAATACGGCAGGACCAGATACCTGTAATCCATTTTTTACTTTAAAATCTTTATTATTTGTAGTCATTAGTTTCCGCCATTATATTCTATATTTAAATTCATTGTTGATATATCTGCTGGAATAATATCAGACATAAGAGCCATTTCAAGCCATACACCATCTACATAGGCTTGAAGTCTATTAGTTTGATCATTGATTGATATAGGGGTATTGTTAATTGTCATACCAGAACTTAGTGTAGCAGTTCCATTTACAAGCAAGCCGTCATTAATAATAAAATCTTTATCATTTGTAGACATTTAAGTTCACATATCCCCTAATTGTTTTTTTGGGGTTTTTAAAAGGAACCCCATAACCTTGTTATTTAATTATTTGATTAATGTTCCAACAACGACAACTTCAGTGTTGGCATTTGCTGGTGTTACTCTAATTCTTACATCTGTTCCAGAATAATCTGCTGTTACTGCAGCTAATTCTGTTCCGTTTGAAAATGTAATTCCATATTCAGAAACTGCTACATTGTTTGCAGTATCAAGTGTTACTACTAGATCTGAAACCTGAGTATGTACACCATTTTTTACCTTAACTACAAACTTAGCGCTTCTGTAATCTGCTGCTGTCCACGCAATGGCTGTTGTTTCTGCTGCCACTGCAATATTTCCAGTTGTTGCTGCAACTTGCTTAGCAACAGAGTTGTAATTAATTGCTGTGAATGCTGTAGTTCCATTTTGCTGTGCTGTGTTAGCTGTCGCTGCGGTGGCTTCTGCTGCTGCTTGAGCTGCGTTAGCCTTAGATGTAGCATCTGCTGCTGCGGTTGCAATTGCTGCTGTATCTGCCGCTACTCTGAGTGCTGCTTCTGCGGCGACCTTAGTAGTAGCGTCTGCTGATGCTGTTGCTTCTGCTGCTGCTTGAGCTGCGTTGGCCTTAGTTGTAGCGTCTGATGCTGCTGCTGAGATAGCGGCTGCTTGTGCTGCGTTAGCCTTAGATGTAGCATCTGCTGCTGCGGTGGCTACTGAGGCTGAGTCTCCTGACACTCTGAGTGCTGCTTCTGCTGCAACCTTTGTAGTTGCATCTGAGGCTGCTGCGGTTGTTGCTGCTGATTGTGCTGCTGCGGCTGCGCCTGATGCGTCGTATGCTGCAGATGTTGCATCAAGTGCTCTTTGGTTTGTAAAATATTTGTTTGTTGAATCTTCTGCAAGATTTGCTGTGGTGTGATTTGAAAGGCTTGAAACAGTACCTGTTACGTTACCAGTTACATTACCAACAAATGTAGCGGTAATTGTTCCTGCGGCAAAGTTACCTGAGCCGTCGCGCTTTACAACAGTATTTGCTGTGTTAGCTGATGTTGCTGTACCGCCAATAAGACCAACAATGTAGTCTTGATCTGCCTGTGCCTTGGTTAATACACCAAAACCGTTAACGGTAGCTGTAGCACCCTCAACAATAAGACCATTTTTAATTCTAAAATTTTTATTTACCGTTGCCATTTATTTCTCCTTTTACTGCTTTACGCTTTAAGCGCCGTTCTCATGTATCTTACTCTTATTGACCCAGAAGTCGGGGTAATGCATAATCTAATTATACCTGATACTTCTTCAAAAGTAACATTAAATAGATTAACATTTGTGTTTGATATAATGTCACTTTCTGTCACATCAACATTAGTTCCATCATTAAGGACTAGGTAAGATGATGAGTAATGGTCCGAGTTTTGAGAAACTTGAACATCATAATTTACTGTTCTATACTCTGTTTTTGAAAAGCTATCTATAGTAGTTTTGTTTTCTATACCTTCAATTATTAAATCATTATTACCATCAAGACCCAATAACTCTGTAATAACATCAGATGAATTTCCAATGCTTGTTACTAAAGACTCTAACTCAGCAACTTTATAGTCAAGAGAATTTACATCTGTTGAATTGTCTATACCGACTTTTGTTTGAAGTGCTTCTATGGCATCATTTTCATTTGCATGTTGAGATGCGTGACCAATCAAAGGATCTGTTGATCCTGGGTTTGAAAGATTGTCTTTACTTGTTGGAAAAGTTGATGTCATTGTTCCTCCGTGAAAATGTTGCTTAGTTTAATTATACCTTATAGAAATTATAATTGACCACCATCAAACAGTGTTAGTTGCTGTAATGATGGATTAGAATTTTGATCTGTAGGGCTTCCGCCATCTACTGAATCTATAATCGGCAATGTAAGGGGAACCGAGTTTCCCGAAAAGTCTGTAAAAGTTATTGGATTATTTATGTCGATTGTATGAACATCTCCATCAAATGTATGTGTGTGCATATAGAATGGAGTTGGATCTGTGTTGGATGCTATTGTTACCCAGGTAATTCCGTTGTGAATTTTTAAGGCTTTATCTGTTGTATTAAAAAACACATCACCAGCCGACCCCAATGGGTCGGCGGTGAGTGTAGTTAAGTTAAGTAAAGACTTAAATTTTCTTGACATTTTAGCCTACGATAACAACTCTGTATTCACCAGCTGTTGGGGCTGATGCAAATTTTACAGTAACTACTGAATCTGACGTATGCTGTACGTCTGCTTCTATCTGATTGTAGTCTGCATTATTTTCAAATATTTGTACTGTAAGATCTTTTGTTCCAAGGTTGTGTGTGACTGTATATGATATTGCTGTTCCGTCACCAATTGTTGTTGCATACTTTCTTGCAATATTGTGGTAGTTTCCACCAACTTGGCCAATTTGCCAAACATCAGATGTCTCGTTCCAAAGAATTTCAGCGTCTGCAGAAGTGCCACGCTCTACAAGAATGCCAGCATCTGCTGTTGGAGCTCCTGTTGCGTTGCTATTTAGCTTAACCTTATTGTCTTCAATGTTAATCTGTGTTGTGTTTACAGAATTTACTGTTCCTATTACATTTAGGTTTCCACCTACCTGCAAGTTGCCAGTAATTTCAACATTGTCTGGTAAACCAATTGTTACGGCTGCGGATTCTCCGCTATTTGGAGAAACAGTAACTTCATTGGCTGTGCCAACAATTGTTGCTACATAATCTCCAGTTGTGTCTGTACCAAGAGCAACTGAGTTTGGCTCAATTGTGGTTGATATTGTAACATTGCCTAAGTTGGTCATTGTTGCAGAACCAGTTACATCTCCTGAAAGTGTAATTACTGGGTCTTTATTAAGAGATACTGCTCCTGCTGTAACTGTAAAATCTGTCGAGCTAAATGAAGCAACACCCTTATTTGTGTAAGTTGCATCTTCTGCAGATACCGTAATTGTGTTATTTGTTACTGCTACATCAATTCCTTCTCCACCAGATACTGTAAGTGTATCTGTAAGAAGATCAACTGTGTCTGTTCCAGTATCTCCAGCAACTGAAAGATTAGTTGCTACGTTTACTGATCCTGCTGCAGTTAAACGTCCCTGAGCATCTACTGTAAATGTAGGAATTGCTGTTGTAGATCCGTAAGATCCTGCAGTTACTGCTGTGTTGTTTAAAGATATTGTTGTGTAACCTGATGCGTCATTATATGCCGCATCTATAGGTGATGTTCCTACAACGTAGGTGCCAATAATGTCTTGAATAACCTCTGTAGAACCAGAAGCTGGTGTCCACTCTGTTCCATTGTAGAAATACAGAACGTTTGAAACATTGTTGTAGTAAATTTGACCACTTACTGGACTTGAGGGTGCTGACCCTAAATTTTGAATTCTTGCATTTAGCAGCTCATTCTTATTAAGGTCTAAGCTGACCGCATATTTTCTTGCCATTTCTTCTTCTCCCTTTTAAGACAGATGTGCTGTCCCTGAAAATGGTTGAGCCATTGTCAGTGTAATTTTATTCAGATTGTTATAATCTATACCAGTTTCTAGTGTATCTCCTGCGCTTGTTTTGACTGTTACGTTTGGATAAAAACCCAAATTGTGCAATACTGTGACACTATATACATTTAAAACGGGGCCAGTAACCTGAGAAAGCTCCCAAGAATAAGATAGAGTATTGTTTGTTAAAAATATTCTATTTGATCCTGACCATGTTACATCAGAAACTTTTGGTCCATGAAAAGCGTTGGACACCGTGTCAAAATAAAAATCTCCAGCAAGTCCTAAATTTGGGGCTGGATCTCCAGATCCACTTAGGATAGTTCTTCCTCTCGGTCCCTGCGGACCAGGAGATGATATTGTTACTTTGTTTAATGTTTCATTAACTATTACGGGTTTTAGTGTTTGTGTAACTACTACGGATTCGGCCATTATATAGTTACCGATCTATTGAGAGCCATAAAACCCTCTAGGAGTTTTATTTTGTTCCCGTTAGAATCGACAACCATAATGTCATATGACGATTTTGGATAAAAGAGTTTGTTTGTTTGAGTTGGTGTTAATTTAATAGTTAATTTACCATTTGGTCCATCAATTACAATTCCACCAGATGGAGAAGTTAAAGTTACTGCTAACTTGCTTCCACCTTTTGTATCACGTATCTGCATTTTTGCGGATGCGCCAGTAAGATCAATTGCATTGTCACTTGAATCTTTATATTCTGTAATAAAGGTAAAAGTTGCGTTTTGATCTACTTCAAAGTTCTTTTGTCCTGCCATTTGCCATAGTCTCCTAAATAGGAATACTCCTGTACTAATTTTAGCACAGGAGTATTTCTAATTGACTACTTATTAAGCCTTGTTTGTGAACCCAAAACTCTTATCGTTAGGGTTAAGCGCTTTTAGAATAACGGGTGCAACTGCTGCTACTCCGCCAAGCAAAAGGTCTTTAGGATTCGTATTCCCAGTCATGTAAAGAGCAAGTGCTGCTGATAGGAATGCTCTTCCGTAGCTTGATAGTGCTGATAGGATTTGTTCCTGCATTGTTACCTTTCCATCTTTGTTTAAATCTGCTTTTGCAAATTTAGCCATATTGTCATCTCCTCGTGGGCGGGTTGCCCATGAATTTTCGGTTTCCCGAATACTATAATTCTACCACTATGCTGAAATATCTACAAGTTCGCAGTTTCCATCTGAACTGCAAGCAAGCGTAGCATTGATAGATGTACCATCTTCTGTCTCGTAGAAAGATAAATCTTCCCAACGAATTTTGATAGGCATTTTAGAAACAAGTGCATTGTATTCTTCTTTTGTCACTTCTTGATATGGAGCCTGCTTGTATGAATGATCTGAATGGGGAAGGAATGAGATACCAGAAACTTCATCAAAGTTTTTATATACCCAAGCACCAACCTCCATCCATTCTTCTTCTTTTACAGAAACAGTAATTGATGGTTTGTGCTCACACCATGCACGTTGATAAACTAACCAAATATTTAAATGTTCAATTGCAGTTAAATCATTTCTAACAATTGCACCCTCTGGTGCTTTTACTGGAAATGAAAATACGTATGTGTCGTTTGGCTTCATGACATCATCTTCTACGGGGATTCCAACTTCTTTTAAAAATGTAGAAATGGGATCTCCCTTTGAACCGCGTACTGTTCTAATATAATATGGAGAATGCCAAGCATGCATTCCTGAAGACACCCCGACCAATTGAGATACTGTTCCTGATGGCTTTACACATGTAATAGCGGCAGACTCGGGAATCCCAATTTTCCCAGCCTCATCTTTATTTTTTGCTCTTGCTAATTCTCTAAGAGTCACCAAAAATGCTTCTAGTGAAACTAAATCTTCTTTGCCTGACATAAACTTGTGTCCAAATTGTCCAGTAAGAGATACTCCTAGTAGGCGTTCTTCTTCTGTATTGTCTTTCCAGATCTTGCGAAGATATTTAAAATCGGTAAGAGTAGACTGCCATGTTCCAAGGATAGTTGCAAGTTCTACTTTGCGTTGAATATCTTTCTTTGTATCATTTTCGCGTAATACGACTTCTGAAAGGTTACAAAACTGGTAAGGACGTAAAATAATTTCTGAGCACGGGTTAGTTCCATAGTGTATATCTGGATCTCTTCTTCCATACTTAGCTGCTTGGGCTTGAGCTGCGGCCACATTGTATATACCTCGTTCTCCCGATTTCGAATCATATAAAGATTTCCATTCTGCAATAAATTGTTCCATGTCTGGCTTGCGTGAGTACGCAACAGAGTTATTAGATAAAGCACGTTGTGTGTTTGCTTCCCACCAGTTACCTGACTTAGCCTGCGCCATCTCAATATCGTTAATGTTAGAAAGCGAAATCATTGCTGAGCGACGAACTCCGCCTACAACAACAACTTCACCAATCTTGCACATAATATCGTGGCATTCAATTGGCTTAAGGCTTCTTCCTGTAGCATTTTTAAACTTTGCAATTGTAAAATCAAATAAGTTAACAAGTGGTTGTGGGCCTGATGACCTTCCACCCATTGTTTTAAGTCTTGCGCCAGATGGTCTTACTTTAGAAACATCAATAGATGGAATCTGCCCAGACCACAGTAGTGCTAACAACTCTCGGTATGCTTTTGCCCAACCTTGTTTTGAATCCTCTACTGTAATCACAGTAGTTGATTTCTCTAATGATTCTGGGACGGCAGGAAGTTTATTAATATATTTATACTCAACAGAAAATCCTACACCTGTGCCGCACATAAGAATATACATTGTCTCATCAAATGAACGCGGTGAATCAACTGGAAGAAAGGCACAGTTATATCCTGCTACATTATCTCTTTCTAGTGCTGGTCCCGAAGTCATTACAGATCTCATAGATGGCATTACATTTCGTTCAAATACAAACTCTTTTAATTCCGCAACAATCTTCTCATTTGGAATATAATTATGATTTGTCTTTAAATGGTTAGTCATAAATGTAAAATATCTATCTACTGTTTCTCCCCATGTTTCTCTACGTCCTTCAGACTCTACCCATTTTGCATATCTAGATAAAGCAATAAAGTTCTCATAAGGATTTTCAATAGTTTGTGACATTTGTAATACGACCTTTTCTCCGCCTTGCGGTGCTATTTTTAAGTGAAGTTATAGTGTATCAAACTTTTATTTAATGGTCCAGGGGTTAAAAAATATTTTTAAAAATATCAATATGTGAGATAGGTTTATAGTCAACTAGCTTGACAGCGTCCAGAGTTTAATGCTATTCTTATAGTTCGTTATCTCTATAGGAGGAAATGCCAATGGAGAATATAAAACAACAGTTTAGCGATTTGGTTCGTGACTGGACAATAATAGCGGTGGCAACACTGTTTTTGTTTTCTGGAAACCCAGCAAACGCTTTACCTGTAAAACCTTTAGTGAAAACTGAAGCCCAATTAAAGCAAGAAGTTTTAGATAGTTTTAGTAAAGAAATTTACAAACATTCTGAAATGCTTACAGACGAAGGATTGTTAACACTTCTTAAGACTGTAGGATTCGAAGGAGCAGGCCTTAAGAAAGCTTGGTCCATAGCAAAGCGTGAATCTAATGGAAGACCGCTTGCATATAACGGGAATAGGAATACAGGAGACAGTTCTTATGGACTGTTTCAGATAAATATGATCGGAAATCTTGGTCCTGAAAGACTTGAGAAATTTGATCTACAGAGTAACAAAGAGTTATTCGACCCAGTAACAAACGCAGAGATAACGTATTATATGACCAAAGGCGGAAGCAATTGGTCAGCTTGGAAGGGTATGACCCCAAGAGCGAAGGAATGGCTTAAGCGATTCCCAACCAATGTTAAGGAATAGGAAGTTATGAAGATACAGTATGTATCTGAATATATTAAGCTTTCAAATGAGGGCCTTGTATCTAAATTGGAATGTCCAATGGATCAGGGCCCTCTATTTCCTAATTTAAAAAATGATGAAATTTATTTATACTGCATTAGCTGCAGTTATACAAGAACTGTCGGAATTGATTTTTACAATTCAGTTGTAGAAAAGGTTGACAATGTCAGAAAATAAACAAGAGCCTTCAAATCTAGAAGACAATATTCCTATGGTGACATATATAATGTTACATAGAATATACGACCTTTTAACTTTGATATCTAATAAAATAGCTGGGAGTGAAGATACTTCTAAAATAATAGAATACCATGAACAAGGATATCTGCTAGGACCTAGCCCTTCTTACACCCCAGGAGAAGAAGATGCCTAAAAGGCATTGACTTAATAAAGGATATAGCATATCCTTAAGATTAAGGTTGAGTTCACACTCCCTTATGTGCTTAGGCACAACAAAACCCAGTCGGATCCGCCTCTGACTGGGTTTTGTGTTACTTATTATATTTTTTTGGGATTGTCCAGTCTTTAATATTTGGAGTTACTGGATCCATATTAGTATATTTTGAAAATTTCTTAACTATAGATTTATTATTTTTATTATGTATAAATTTTGAATAACTCTGATTACATAATCCATTTAGCCGTTCTTGATTAGTTAATTGCTCTATACATAATCTTTTAGCAACGGCTTCTGGATTTTCAAATACTTGATTTCCATACATATGACACAGGGGTATTGTTGTATTTGGAAATACAAGGGAGAATCCTTCTGATAGCATTCTGGCTGTGGCAATTGGTTCCTCATCCCAAAAAACATAATCTTTATGTCTAGCAACGTGTTCTGCAAATTTTTTAGTCCCTATAGAAAAGTGAGCATTAAATTTTATAGAAGGAATAAATTTTTTAGAAGGCCTTAGATTTACTGGAATTTTAATAACTTGATGTGCGCTATGAGCGGGAACAATAGATCCGTTATAATTTTGAACATACTCGCTAACAAAAAATGAATACTTTGGAAAATTACTAATTGCAATTCTTCCTTGAAGCGGTGAATTTTTGTATTCTGGTAAATAACAGGTCATTACAGTCTTATCTTTATTTTTTGTTTCCTTAATGGACTCAAGATATAGGGAGATTATTGTTTTATCCCAATCTTTCTCAAATAGAGTATGGGAATCTAGTTGTAGTGCGTAATCTTGATCCGCATACATTGACATTGATCCTGCTCGACCAATACCTACACCAACATTTTCATCTTTTAGATCTAAAAATATTATTTTAACATTTTTGTATTCTTTTAATGAATTTTTTAAAGTATTATAGTATTCTAATTTTGAAGTGCATGTCATTCCAATATACAGATTATCTGGATCTGCGGCGGTGGCGTAGGCATTCTTAACAGACAGCTCAGTTTCACTGTCTTCTATTGTGGGCATTGCAATAAATAGACTCATGTATCTTATTATATCTAATCTTTATAAGAAACTCAATACTCGCCAATTAGATTAAGAGTGCAAAAAAAGTGCGGCGGCGGTAGAAGAACCATTTTAAAATTTATATATTTTTATTATCCCATTTAGCATAATACAGGGGATCATTACTATATTCATATATTAGATTCATTAATAATAAACAGTCAGAATGCGATTCTAAGTACCATATGTCACATACCCCTGAACTTGCATTCAAACATGTCTCTAATCGACTCTTGAGGCCTTCTATGACCCATTCTAGCGAAGACCGTGCAATGAATTTGTCAGGTTGATAATAGTTGCGTTCTTTGTATCGACAATCTTGCAAGTATCTCGCTAGCATGTCTATTTTGTCCTTATTTACCATATTATACACATTACCTGTAGACCCATAAGGATCCATGCAAGTATCATGACTAAGTTATAAAGCTGAGAGTTCTTCATCTATATCTTCATTTAGGTCAAAATCAAAGATACCTTCTAGTCCCGCTTTTTTTAAAATATTAAAAATAAGTGCACCAGAAAGAATTGCTGTCGCAATTACGATTATTGATGTCCATAACTTTTTCATATATATCCTAGTCAACTGCTTTTATATTGTAGGGATACTGAGATTTGAACTCAGAATCTATTGTATATAAGACAAGTGCTTTAACCGAATTAAGCTATATCCCCTAGGGATTAACTTATTCGATTTCCCGCCACTAATTTCTCAATGCAAAATGTGCAAAAGTTTTCAAGTATGCCTTTAGCATTAATACGCTCTACATACTTTGGGTTTTCACAAAAGTCACATCTCATAATA
>Ga0209596_1000597_pt1 | contig 33193 bp, 45 predicted proteins | sample M_130807_MF_Meta_FD_187314 | JGI IMG/M metagenome (GOLD analysis project Ga0209596, IMG submission 187314) | Freshwater microbial communities from Lake Montjoie, Canada to study carbon cycling - M_130807_MF_MetaG (SPAdes) (version 2) | ecosystem: Environmental > Aquatic > Freshwater > Lake... | reverse complement strand
GTTCGTATGGCATGAACGGAACCCATTCACCTTCTTTAGTTCTTACTTTGTGTGTTTTGAAAAAGTCTTTACAAAAGTCTTGTACTTTTTCTAAAGTAACGTCTCTGTTTATTGGAAAGTCTAGTTTGTTTTCTAACTGAAAAGGCATTTCAATTTCTTTACAACCTCTCATTGCTTCTTTCCATAAACCTAAGCTTATTCTACCGTTTTTGAAAAAAGTCATGTTTCCGTCCCAAACTCCTATTTTTACCATAGGGTGGAACTTCCAACCTTTTACTTTTCTAGTAAGCCAAAGTTGCATTTGATGGTATTCAATTCTTGTCGCCTCTGATACTACTATTTCCTCTGTCTCTTTATCATATCTAAATTTCATCTATAAAGTGAATATTTTCCTTTCATGTTATATATTAAAAATGCCTTATTGTTTATAAAACCTATTATTTTCATTATTTATATGGTTTTTTATAGAGGGAAAAATATTTTAATTATATATACAAAAAAATAAAATCATAAACATGAAAAAGTTAATATCATTCTTTAAGAATCTTTTTGCTAAAAAGGAACAATCGGTTGCTGTAGTAGAAGAAGTTAAAGTTGTTGAAAAGGTTAAGGAAATCGTAAAAGAAGAACCTACTAAACAAATCGAAGAAAGATTGGCAGAAGTAGCAACTGAGAAAAAAGTAACAGCTAAAGAAATTAAAGCTAAGGTTAGAAAACCGGCTGCACCAAAAGCAGAGGCAGAAACCCCAGTTACAGAAGCTACAGAAGTTAAAAAGAAACCAACTAGAAGAAAACCGGCTGCTAAAAAGCCAAAAAATGATGAATAATCATTCTTCTAAAAAATTAAAGCCACTCGATTGAGTGGCTTTTTTAGTGTTAGTATTTTAGAAAGGTAGGTCGTTCTTTTCTAAGTGTGTTTCTGGGTTGTAAATGTATAAAAATATTCTATCAATCTTATTAGGACTTTCTATACCATTTAGTTCAAACCAAGAATCTATGTTTGGTTTTGCTCCTTTGTAAAGAGTTTTTGGTAGCTTGCGGTCTCTTGAAAAACCATCGGAAGATATTGCTTCAAATATAAAGTGAAAATCCGTATTATCAATCATTTCAAGCTTTGAGAAAGCATCCTTTATATCTTCTTTGACTTCTTCGATACTTTTATGTCTGAGTCCTTTCATCTTTATAATAAACTCTCCTTTATTGTCATTTGAATTTTCGTGTAGTTCATCTGTGTTGTCTATCAAATCTCTTATGCAATCCTTTATCTCATCCTCATCGGAGTTTATTCTAAACATTTTGAAGAAGTCTTCGAACGAATCTTCGTTTTTTACATTTCTCTGCCAGTGTATCATCGAATCGGTGTTCATACATGCGATTAAATCTTTTAATCTTTTTCTGGTGTTAGAGGTGTATTTCTCGGAATGTAAAAGCTCTATAAGAGGTTTCACCTTTTCCCAATCTTCTGCAGATACCGTAGCATGTGGTATAAGTTCTTTATCCACATTAGATTCTGTTATTAGTTTTGAGAACTTTTTCATAAACATATATATTAAATCAAAAAAGCCTCATTTTATTGAGGCTTGTTTATTATGTTTAGTACATCGTCTATCTTTTTGTTTCTTTCTTCTCGTATTCTTCTCTGTTCATCGAAAACATTGGCGGACCTAAAATTTATAGACCCGTCGTTTGCCTTTAGTATGTCATAGAAGTAGGTTACACTCGATTCGATAGATTCGGATCTCAGTATGTAGCCTATACATGTTTGTAAATCTTGAAACTTCAATGTTTGTGTCACCACCGATTTTTGAATGAGTTTGTTGTTTACTACTTCACTAAATTGAAATGTCGGTGATTGTGATATGCAATCTATTCTTTCATGTACTTGTTCAAAGAAGTCTTCTAATTCTTGATCCGAAAGAATACTGACCTCCAAAGAGAACTTCATTCTCAAAGAATTTTTAGAATTTACATCTTTTATCAGTTCTTTAATCTTATCATCTTTTGATAGTTGTGTAAGATTCATTCATACTATTTTCTTTTTTTTGTCCTAAAAAGGCATACCAATCTATCCATTCTTTATATTTTCGGTCAGGATTAAATGGAATTCTTTTATCGGATTTTGATAATTCTTTCCAATCGTTTGCGGATTTTATATTATTATCTATTGCTATTTTTCTACATTCTTCATAAGAATGGTGTTTTGTTTTTTCTTTGTCTAAAAAAGAATTCCAATCTATCCATTCTTTATATTTTCGATTAGGATGTACCGGTAAATTATTTTCATTTGAATATCTATACCAAGCCTTTGCGGATTTTATATTATTATCTATTGCATTTTTTTTACATTCTTCATAAGATATAGTATGATTCAATCCATCAATCCAACCATTTTTTAAATAGTCTTCATAGTCTTCTTTTTTAATATATTTAGAAATCCCATTTTTATTTACCCACTTACTACCTAATAAAGTTTCTGATATTTTGATATTTATTTCATTTATTTTATCTTTCTTTGTAAGATGTTCTTTTAATTTTGCGGATTTATAGTTATCTTTTTCTTTTCGTGTTTTAACCATCTTAATCGCTGCCCGTTGAAAATGATTTAATCCATTCTCATCGATATCATTTAGTCGATTTTCAACAGAATTTTTATGATATCCACCATATGATTCATTTGTTCTATTATAGAATAAATCGCTATTCTCAACATCGTATTTTATTAGATATTCTTTTTCTATTTTTCTTATTTCAGAATATTCGGAAACCAAATGATATGATAGAATCTCTCTTTCAAAGTCATTTGGTCTCCTTTTATACTCTTTTTTAATGTCTATTCCACCAAATAAATACCCATCGTTTACATTACCATAATGTGAGCCAATATAATATTTGTCTAAACTTCTATCGAACCACCGGTATATGAAAGAGTTGTAATATTCACCTTTTTCGTTTGTATATTTTTCCATATTGTATATATACAAATATACACCGTCCCCTAGGACATAAGGGTTATTTTCTTTTTTGTACGATTTCGTCAATCATTCCATATTTTTTAGCCTCTACTGCAGTCATCCAATAATCTCTATCACTATCTTTATGAACTTTATCATAAAGTTGTCCTGTACTCTCCGAAATTATTTCATATAGTTCCTTTTTTAAGGAATTTATCTCCTTTGCCTCTATTTCCATGTCGGACGCTTGTGCATATGATCCAAATCCTGTCATCGGTTGGTGAATCATGGTTCTACTTCTTCTAAGTGCCTTTCTCTTACCTTTTGTTCCTGAGCAAAGTATTACAGCAGCCATAGATGCGGCAAGACCTGTATTCACAGTGATGATGTCTGGTTTAACAAAATCCATTACGTCTAATAGTCCTAATCCTGAATAGACTGAACCTCCTCCTGAATCAATATAGATTTTTATGTCTTTATCACTCTCCATTTCTAGATATAGAAGTTGTGCTTTGATTATATTACAAACATAATCATCAACTTCGGTAGATAAGAAGATTATTCTGTCTTCTAATAGTTTTGAGAATATGTCCACTGACATTCCATTGCCTTCTAATAGATAAGGAGTATTGTTATTTTGTGTTCTTGATATTGTTTTGAAGTAGTCATCAAACGTAGAGCCAGATATACCATTGTCTCTCATATGAGACTTCAGAATCCTTTCGTTTCTATTCATTAGTTTAGTTTTTATTTTTTATAAAAAAACGGATTGAAAGTTTAATATATAATGTAGTTTATAAATTTAATATATACAAAAAACAAAAACAATTATATGAAAACTAAAGTAGAAATAAACGGATACGAGATCGAAATCGAAGAAAGAGATGGTCTTATTTCAGTAACAGCAACTTTTGAAGACGAAGTAGTAGAAGAATTCCAAATCGAGACTGAAGAAGGTCAAGAAGGTGAAGAAGGTCAAGATGACGTTCAAGGATTTGACGAATTTGGTCAAGACGAAGAAGAAGATTTTGGTCAAGAAGACGAAGAAGGTCAAGAAGATGACGAAGACGAAGATGATGATCAAGGTCAAGACGAGTCAGAAGTTAAATTAGAGTCTTTTCAATCTTTTATCAGTAAGAAAAAATAATTTTATACTAATGGTGATTAAAAAGTTTAATCAATACATAAAAGAAGATACTTCTGTAGATAAACAATTACTATATTACGCATTTGACTGGGATGATAACATACTAAGTATGCCGACGGTTATACACATGGACCATCTTATTGATGGTGATTGGGTTCCTGAAGATGTTTCTACTGCAGACTTTGCAAAAGTAAGAAGTGATAGTGAAAACTGGAGAGTAATCAACGGTGATCCTGCTGCAGCATTTTCTGAATTTAGAGATGGTGGTCCAAGAGGTGATACAGCTTTCTTAGAAGATACTAAAAATGCAATCTCTGCACAAAGATTTTCGGCAGCTTGGGAAGACTTCATAGAGTGTTTATTAAATGGATCTATTTTTGCAATTATAACTGCAAGAGGACATGAAGCACCATCAATGAAAAAAGGAGTTGAGTGGATAATAGACAATGTTCTTTCTGAAGAACAACTATACGAAATGTATAACAACCTATTGAAGTTTGCTTATCTATTCAGACATAACAAAGAGTATGATAGAATATTAAAAGGACAACCATCTGCAAATACACTTGTTCAACTTTATTTAGAAAATTGTGAGTTTGTAGGTGTTTCTGCACCATCAAGAGGTGGTTCACCATCTGATCCTGAACAAGCTAAAGAAGATGCTCTTCTACTTTTCATGGATAGAGTAGACAGGTTTGCTGCTAGTATCGGATACAAAGCCAAAGTTGGATTCTCTGATGATGATTTAGGTAATGTTAGTCATATAGAAAAACTTGCGGACAATATACATCACGAACAATTTCCAAACTTATTATCATTTGTGGTTAAAGGAACTAAATTTCCAGAAGACATCACAAAGAAAGTAGTTACTTTTGATATGTTTAAAAAAGAAAGTCAAGATCCTATGACTACAAGCACTATGTCTATGCAAACTCCTAACGCTGCTATGTCAGCTGGTTTAAATAGTAAAGATCCTTTTGTGACCAGAGCTATTGGTCAGACAAAACTTTTAACAAAAATGTCTAAAAACACTTTTGGAAAAAGTAAAAAAAAAGATTAGCCCGAAAAAAGATTCAGGCAACAAATGATCCGCTTAGTTTTTAAGCGGATTTTTTTAATATATAGAATATGAAACTAAACAGATACTTAGACTTTATATCAGAAGGTACCGGTAGTGGTAAAATGATGATATTCTACTCGGATGACCTGAGAGAGCTTTTCACACACATAGCGATGAGCGAGAGTTCCGCAAAAAATGTGGCAAAAGTGCTTTTGGAAGTTGAAGATAACAACAATGTAAAAGACACTTATACTTTGATAGACAAAACCGACAAAAACGACATGATTTCGTATGTTCAGACAAGTAGGTTCTACAGAGAGTATCCTAACGGAATCTTGAGTCCGGATTTGGAAAAAGAAAGAGGCTACACCATGAAGAGCAGCAAGTTTTGGAAAAGTGGAAGGACTCCTAACTACGGAATAGGAAGATGGGTTAGACACATATTCAACGATGTCCGTCAAACACCTATAAAGAACGAAGATCTTGAGAGTTTTGTGAACGCCTACAAATCTACCTACGATACAATGGCCAAACGTTCTGAAAAATTCGAATTGGTAAAAGGTGAGGATATAAGATACTGGTATTTAGAAGACAGATACGAAGAAGTGAGAGGACAGCTTGGAAACTCTTGTATGAGATATGCAAAATGTCAAAAATATTTAGACATATATGTAGAAACCCCAGAATCGTGTAGCTTACTTATATTGAAAGGTGAGACTCCTGACAAAATAGTCGGACGGGCGCTTATATGGACCATACACGAAGGACCAAATGTTGCGGGAAGAAAGTTTATGGACAGGATCTACACAATAAAGGATAGTGACAAACTTCTTTTTGAGGCTTATGCAAAAGAGAACGATATTGTGAGGTCAGTAAGCCATGCATACAAAATAAAGGTTAAAGAAGGAAGATACGACTACTATCCTTATATGGATACACTTACGAGTTATGATTATGAAAATGGAATTCTATCTTCTTCTATTGATGGTGAAGATATTTTAGGATTACAAAACACAGATGGAACTGCATCTGATAACTCAGGAAGAGTTTGGAGTGAGTATCACGGGGAGTATATAGATGAAGACGATGCTAGATACTGTGAAGACGTTGAAGGTCCCGTACACTATGAAAGTACAGTTTGGTTAGAATATTTAGACATATATGTTACCGATAATGCGGATACTGTCTATAGTGAATACCTTGACGGAAACTATTATAGAGAGGATGCCGTTCATTCTGAATGTATGGATGATTGGTTGACAAAAGATGATAGCGATGTTATAGAAATTATAACGAACGCCGAAGGAGACACCGACTATTGTGTGAAAGACTACACACAACATTATATTAAAGTAGATGATGAATATTACTATAGAAAGAATTATATATTAGACCCTTACACAGATGAATATCATTTCAGTGATGAGAAGGTTGGTGGTGTTAAATACATCAAATATTTAGAGAATAAGTTAGAAGAAGAACTTGAAGTAAAGGAGAAGTATACTCTAGCAGGTGGAAAGTTTGATTTAGAAAAATACAGGATGGATCTTAAAAAGATGTTTGTTGAATATGTTCCTACTGATGACTTCATCAAAGAAGTGAAGACAAAGGGTGGTGATAATAGTTATTACTATCATTTACCTGGACTATATGCTTGGATAATAAGAGACCAGATGAATTATGGAACCATAAATGCAGGTTATCAATCAAGTGCAGCATTGTCTAGCTACAAGAAACTTTTATTTGATATTTTGGAAGAGATGTCTGAAGAATTTGATAAAGAAAATATTAAATTATGGTACGATGATAAGTTTTCACGCTCTTGGAATCTAAGATCCATATTTAAAATATTTGACAATATAGACATCACTAAATTTCCTACGGAAATATACAAAAGAATATTCTTTTTTAACATATGAAAAACGTAAAAACATACGAAGGATTTTTAGACTTCTTCAAAAGAAAAACAAAAAGTACCGAACCTGTTTATATGGATGATATAAAAGAGTGTGGGTACGACTTTTTACATGACAACAGAATAGCAACTTATGTCGATGGAAGAACACCAGGTGGTATTGGACATGACTTTGATGATGTTTTTGGAATAAAAAGAGGAATGTCTATGACACACGACTATGAAGATCTGATGAACGATACTATGAATCTACCACGTAATGTAAGAGGAAACATGATGATTATTCAATTCAGATATTCTTTATACGAAGAAACTACAAGTAGACAAAATTATAAATATGTTTCAAGAAATGAAATGTCAGAGATGTTGAAAGACTTCGCAGATAAGTTAGAGACATTGGATTGTAAGGCGAGTTTTTATCTTGCTTGGGGTTATGACGAAGGACGTACAGATGACAAAGAATACAAAAGCATCGATAAAGTTATAGACGTTATATACAAAACTGATAGAACTCCATTGGTTACGATGAAAATAACTGCACCTTCTGATATAATAGTCGATTAATTTCCTTATCTTTGTCAAATGAATAGAATTTATTTAGACGATATAAGAACTCCGTTAGAGCAGGACTGGATTGTAGTAAGAAACATAGAAGAGTTTTCCAAAAAGATTCAAGAGATTGGACTGGAAAATATTTCACACATATCTCTCGACCACGACCTCGATAAGTCTGCAATGGATGAATACTTCAATAACGTGGTAAAGAACTACACAATCGACTACAGCAAGATTATAGAGCCAACCGGTCTAGACTGTGTGAGGTGGATTGTAGACTATTTTTATAAGAAGAATCCAAAAAGAAGAAAGATGTCTCGATTTGAAAAGAAATCTTATCCTATAAAATTTCCTTATATCACAGTACATTCTCACAACCCTATCGGTTCTGCAAACATGCAGGGCTACATTAACAACTTCTACAAGAACGAAGGTCAGGAAGAAGACTGCGTTCGTGGTAAGATACCATACAAAGACTAAACTTAGAATATGATTTTCTATATCATGTGATATATGGATAAGGAATACATAAAAGGATTGGTTCAGAAGATACTCAACAAAGAGTTCGCCAATATAAACAAAAGAAAGATTGTCGATTATGTCGACCGTTTCAATATCGCTTGTCCTTATTGCGGTGATAGTAAGAACGTTTATAAGAAAAGAGGAAATCTTTACCTGAATAGGCTGATGTTTGTTTGCTTTAACTGTGACAAACATACAAATCTTGATAGGATGTGTAAAGACTTCAACGAGATGGTTGATCCTGATAAGAAACTTGAAATGATTGAGCATCTTAATAGTGTAATGACCTATTCTGACTATGAAGCAAATATGTCTGATGCCAAATTTGAGAACCTTATTGAATTAAGTGAGTTAGAGAGAGTCTTTTCATCCAACCTTACTCAGATATCAGATTTCAAACCAATCATCACCAACGGCGGTATATACAAGTATTTGATAGGTCGTGGTATTCCAGAAGAGTATCATAAAAACATATATCAAGCAAAATTCTGGAAGAACGAAGATGAAGCGGAATGGATAATTGTGATGCTCAATAGAAGAGACGCGAAAGTTCTGGGTATGCAAGTTCGTAATCTAAAAGAAGGTAAAAAACGTATGTTTAAGATTTATAACTATGAGAATCTTTTAGAATGGATAAACATTGGAAAAGAAGAACCTATAGAGATTGACATGAACGAGATGGTTATCTATAACAAGCTTTCATACTACTTTAACATACTGAACGTAGATTTGGGAAGGACAATAACAGTCTTCGAAGGATATTTAGATTCACTATTTTATCCAAACTCTATTGGATTAGTAGGAGTCAACACAGACTACAAACTTATAGAGAACAATGGATTGGATATACAATACTTCTTTGATAACGATGATGCGGGATTTGATAAAAGTGAAGAAAAGATAAAAAGTGAATATCCTGTTTTCTTATGGAAAAAACTTTTTGAAGATATTGTTGAAAAGAAGAAGGTTGCGGATCCTGCAGCACTTTTACATAGGATAAGTAAGGTAAAAGATATAAACAAACTGGCGACACTTGTACCAAATCCTTATAAGACTCTAAAATTAGAAGAGTTTTTCAGTAAAGATGTTTTGGATCTTAAATGGATACCCAAAAAGAAAAAGTATTCTAAGAAAGATGATACAGACTATAACAGAAAATTTGACAATATAAAATATTTATAATTATAGTTATTTTTCCATTTTAATATATAAAAGAAAATATTAAAAATGGAAAATAAAGAAGAACCTAAAAAGAAATATTTTTTTGGATGGACAAACATTAAATGGCTTTTAAGAGAATTGAGAGATATCTATTCTAATAAAAATACGTACTTTTCCAAAAAAAGAGTAGAATCTGGAATAGCTTTCATAATAGCACAATGGGGAATGGTATTCTTCTTATTACAGAAATATCAAACTCTAACTATGGGAGAGTTTATACTATGGGCTGCAGCAGAATTTGCAGTATCAGGATATATAATCAACAAAATACAGAAAGAAAAAGAATCAGAATGAGATACGGAGTAATTTACATAAAAATATGTCCTAAAGAAGGAACACCAGGTGACTGGATAAAGTATTGTCATTTCCTTTCGGAAACTCCTAAATCTTTTCAACAAAACGTTGAGATTATTGCGAATGACATAAATAGTATGTATTCGGATGACATAGTCATACCGATGGATGTTGACGTTCATCCAGGTTGTACGACAACACCTGAAGGTGTGAAGGTAGTTGCGGAGGATATGTATAAACAGTATTCTGAGTTGTGTGAAAGACAAGGAATTCCAAACTCTGTAAGATGTGTTTATTCTGTTGGTGAGCTTAGAAATGTTAATGTTGATTCTACACATCATTTAGGTAATGATGAACTTATGGTAAAGATTGGTAGATTTTTAGATGAATCTGACGAGTCTGGTATATTTGAATTAGATGAATTATAAAACTAAAAAAGCCACTCAAATGAGTGGCTTTTTTATTTAGTGTTTATTAAAACTTTCTTTTGAATGTTCTGTTTTTGTAGCTTTTAGATTCACCGATTTTGTCGATATCTACTGCTTGAGCTTTAAGTGCTTGAGCTTCTGGATCTAAACCTGTTTCAGTTCTATCTGAACCTCTTTCGAACTCACCTTGAGCTTGTGCTCTTTTTTGAGCCTGTGCTTGCACTCTTCTTTCTTTTTTACCTTGAGCTTCTGCTTGAGCTTGTGGGTTGTTAAGGTAATCAACAACTTTTTCAACATCGTCAGTTTTCAAATCGATTCCGTCTACTCTAAATTGTCCTGTTTCAGATGGTTGATCAATCTCATGACCTTCATAGTTGATAACATTTCTATCAACTGAAGCACCTAATAACTCAGCTAATCCTTCAAGTCCGCCTTCTACTGCATCTACGTCTCCATATGCTAATGGATTATCTCTTACTCCTGGTTCTTCTGTAGGAATAACAGATGGTCTTGCAGGTCTTGGTGTTGTATCCGGTCTTGTTGGAGCCGGGATTGTTTCAGGAGAAACTCCTGGTCTTGACGGTGCCGGAGCATTTTCATTTGTTTTTACAAATTGATTATATTTTTTAATCATCTTTTATAGACTTATTTTTTAGTATATATTATTTTTCTAATCTTCTTTTTCTTCAAGTTCTTGAACTACGTAATCAATAAAACTATCAAGCTCGTATTCGTATCCTTCACAAAAGTCAAACACATCAAAGTCTTGTCCGTTTATCTGTACTCCAAAATCAGGAGATGTTGCAGAGGTTTCTTTATAAAAAACTATTCTACCTTCTAATCTTCCGCTTATGGCTTTCCCATTTTCAACAAGGTCTGGACAGGTAAGAGTTCCTAAGTAGTGTATCTCATCTCCGTAATCTTCCATAGATTCAAATTCAAATTTAAACATTCCTGCATCGTCTTCGAATATAGTTTCACTTTCCTCTTTTGTTAGTGCTTTATGAACGGCTTCTTCACCACCAGATTTATGTGCATCAAGAAATTGTCTTTCTAAAGGAGACAAAGATTTAATACCATACTTAGATATTTTATCTAGTATGTCATCGACTCTTTGTGTTGTCGTGTATCCTTCATATCTCATTAAGTGTTTCATAGTCATTATTTGTATATATTAAATCAAATAATGGTTTTTATTCAAAACCCTTTATTTTAAAGGGAAATACCTGATTGTGCATTTCTAAAAGTTTTTTCTTTATTGTTTCATATACTGGTATTAAATTACCTGATGTCTGGTATATAGCTATATGATTGTTTTGATATTTTTCGGAATCAAAATCTTCTAAATCTTTGTCTTCTAAGACAGAATCCAGTCGACTTTGTCTTTCCCATGCTTTTACAGAATTGATATAGCTATCCACAAAGAATATAAGAAATCCATACTCTTCTTTGTGGTCCCGGATCATATCAAAATCTATACCATCATAAAAATAAGTATCCGTTCCGGATATATTTATCTTTTCAATCAAAGTCAAATCCATAAAATAAGTCGTCAATCTTTTTATTTCTAAAAGATCCTATCTGTTTTCCTTCAAATTGTTCATTTTTTTCAACTTTATTTTTGAACTCTTCAAATGCAGCTCTTGATATTTTAGAAAGTGCCACAGCACCGGCCGATATTTTTCCTTCGTTTAGTCTATCTGATAGATAACTTACGAACATTGGGTATAGTCTTTCATTTTTCATAAAATATATATCAAATAAGGTCTTTCCGAATCGGGGAAAATATATATACTTTATGGAAAAAGATTTAAGCTTAGGACCAGTCCTTACAAGCAAATATGGAAACACAAATTCAATCGGTTGGTTGAATCAAATGATAATAAAGTATATCACTAGTATCTATGGTCCTTTTGGATATTCTTATAGAACAGGAAACAAAGATATCAATGTCAATGGAAGATTGATAAACACAGAGTATATTGACAAAATGGTGAACAACTACACAGTTTTCAAAGGAATAATAAATGACCAAGATATAAACACAGAAGAAGGATTCTACAACTATATGGTTGCAAACTTATTTGATGTATATAACTACGGTGGTACTCATTTTGATAAAATAACTCTACCAATTCTTGTTGCTACCTCTAGAAGAGGAAACATTGGAGAGCAAAAAGCGTTGGAGTTCTTTAAAAACGAACTTATGAAGAAAAATGTGCAATGTACAATAATTCCACCGACTCTTTTAGAAGATGGTCAAGGCATTGACGGAAAGTTTATGTGGAATGGTAAAGAACTTACTATTCAGGTAAAGCCTTATGATAGTATAATGAAAAGAGATGGTATGATAAATGCCTTTTCTCAAGGGTCATTATCTCTTCAAATAATAGGTGCCGGTAAAAATGTAGACTATCTTGTGCTATACAATCTTGAAAAACATGGATTCGTAATAGTAAGGGCAAATAATACGACCATACAGGGAAATCAGTTTGTATTTCCTGAAGACAAAGTCATTGCAATGATATAACAAAAAACCCACTCATTTTGAGTGGGTTTTTTTATTTTCCAAAGCCGCCGAATATATCCATTACCACTGACAATCTTTCTGTTATCTCAGGCATTCCCAATGGTTCAATAATCTTGTTTATCGGTGCCAAAATACATTTTGCAAACTGAATGTCATAATCAATTGCTGGTGCAATCTCAATCGGGTAAGAACCTCTAATATAAGCAAATATATCTCCGTTGTTTGTGTTTTTACAATAGTAGTATTTGATCTTAGTTCCAGACTTTATAAACTCGTATTTGTTCTGAAGTAATTTGTTTTGATGTAAAAGATAGTTATGGTAAGCACTTGCTTTTACTGCAAAGTGTGCACCGTTTACAAACTGTAAAGGTAAATTCTTGTCGTCTATTATCTTTGTTTGATAGTTTGAACATGAAGATTGCATCGAAATGTCATCAATATCAGCCAACTCAAACTCTTTTCGTAATGCTTTGATAAGCTTAAGTAAATCCTTTATGTTAAACGTGTTTGAATGTTCAAAAAGATACTTAACAATATTGATAATCTTCTCTCTGGCAAATAGTGGTGTTGAAGATCTAACAAGTTCTACTCCTTTGGGGAACAGGTATGTAAGTCTTTCATAAGGAATACCATCTTCAAATGAAACATGTTGAATATATTTCTTCTTTGCTAAAGAAATGATAGATTCTGATATTCTTTCAAGCTCAAAATCTTCTTTGTTTTCGACACCAAATCCGGCAGCATAGTCTTCTAAGCATTGTTTGAAGTATCCACCATATCTGAAATGATCCATTCCATGAATGTAGTCTACTTCTCTTGACCAATTCCATTGAACTTCACACGTAAGAGCACCACTACTTAATAGTTTCATGAATCCTCTATCTTTGATGAATAAACCATCAACGATTATCATCTCATAGTCTTTGGTAAGAAGTTCTTCAAAATCTTTTAAATTTTCAGCACCTCCTAAATAGTTTGAATTGTCTGTATTAGTGTGGTTTGGTGATAGTACAATAAACTTTTTATCTAATTCTGTTAAAGTTTTGTGATTTAAAAAAATATTTTTCCAATCAGAGTGATTTATGGCAGGAAGAAACGAAACAAATAGTGAATCGGTATCTGCATAGATTGAAACTGGTTCTTTTCTGTCTATTGCAGTGACATTCTTTACACAAAGTCTTTTGTGTAACTCAAAGTCTAAATGCCATTGGTTGTACCAATAGTCTTCGTTGACTCTATCCATAGTCTTTGTAAGGTCCCTCCCTTGGGCTGTAATTGTGCCGGCGACGTGATTATTATATAATATGAAGTATGCTGTTGCGAATGCTCCGTAAATCTTGCCCCCAACTCTTTCGGGTTGGGGGCTAAACATAGGACCCATTCAAAACAAGCTTTAAACCTGTCTGGAGAGCGTTGTAATAGTCAACTTCCTTTTTGATTTCTGATGCTTGCTTTTTCAGGGTCTCTATTTTTAATAGTTTCTCTTCTTTAGTCATATAGATTATATATTGTTTATGAAAAAAGTTTAAGGGACTTATGGCGCTTTAATATATAATATGTTAAAGTATGATAAGATAAAAGTTTCTATTTCATATAGGAATAAAACACACTATTTAAAATTAGGTTATTATCCAATTTTAAATGAAGATTTAGAGATAGATGTAAAACATCTATCTAAGGCATCTCATGTAAAGATTGATGTTATATGTAGTTTGTGTGAAGTAGAATCAAAACTAATGTATTATAAATATGTTATGAATGTTAATCGACATGGATTTTATGGTTGTAAAAAATGTTCTAGACAAAAGGCTGCACTAACATCTATTAATAGGTATGGTGTTGATAACTATAGTAAGACGGATGATTGGAAGATAAAAGTTGAAAATACTAATATGATGAAGTTTGGATATAAAACCAATCTAATATCACCTGATTATAAGAAAAGTATAAAGGAAATATTACTTGATAAGTATGGAACTGATAAATTTTGGGAGATAACAGAAAGTAATCCAAAAAATAAACTATGTTTAATTGACATCGATAAGATTAATAAAATAATATTAGCCGAGTCTGAAGATTCATATAAGTCAATTATTGATAATGATGACTATTTTATCTATAGAAACGAATGTAGGCGTTTAACAAATTCCAATATTAAAAAATTATTTGAAAATTGGAATGGATTGGATTATTATAATAGCGTTGATATAAGTAATAATTTTGATTTAAATCATAATGATCCATTATATCCAACAATTGATCATAAGACCTCGATATATTTTGGGTTTATAAATAAAATAGATCCAATATTTATTGGATCTATTGAGAATCTTTGTATAACCAAAAGAAGTTTTAATTCCAAAAAGAGAGATTTGTGTGAAGATGAATTTTTAAAAATTTTAAAATCATAATCCACTACTATCCACCACAATTGTTTTAGTTTCTATTTTCTCCACCACTTTTACTTTAACCGTATCTTTGATAGGTTTTTTGAATATTCTTTTAGGTATTATTTCCAAGACTGGTACTTTTATAGGTTCAGGTTTTTTGCTTAAGTATTCTATTCTATTCATCAAAGAATCATTTTCCTTTTTTAAATTGAAATTTCTATCAGAAATATTAGTTACATCTGATTTAAGACTTAATATCCATACAATCATTACTATGAGTAAAAATACCAAAGTAACTATTGATGATGCACCGTTTGTTGTGTTTGATTGGCTACCGTAGTTTCTTCTTCGGCTGCTATTGTAGTTATATCTATTCATAATCGTTGTTAAATATCATCATTTTCGTCCCAATTTTGCTCGAAGCTCAACATTAAATTTGAGTCTTTATGCTTTACTAACATGAAATTGTCGAATATGTGGAATTTTATATCGTCGTCATCGTTTATACATCCAAGGAATTTTTTGTTTAAAATAAGGCTTGAGTTTCTTTCAACGTCTATTTTGTCTATTTCCATCTCCCATGCGGCGGATTCCGATATTACAACTTTTCCAGAATTTACTCCAATCTGAAGTATTCTTTCTCCGTTTATAGAAGAAAGCTTTTTGATATCTGTAAAATCACTTTTAGTTATATTAAAAGACCATATACTATTTTTAAGATTTAAACCTTGATCAAGTTTCTTTTTGTTCATATCTTTGATCTCATAGTGTTCACCACCAATCCAATTCAATTTAAGTTTACCACCAACAATCTGCAAAGCTCGGGCATCCATTATATCTTCATCTTCTTGTGATTCTTTGTGAGTTATCTCAATAGTGACCTTCTCATTTTCCTTTAGAAAGTTTAAGTTTTTTACAAACTTTTTAGCATTTAGAATGATGATATCTATCCCATATTCTAAGTCATCTTTCATCTCAAAAAGTTCATTTGTAGGTATATTGTAGTTCTTAAACGCCAATACGGTCGCCTTTCCCAATATGGAATACATCATTGTGTTACCACTTTCTATCTTAATTTTTATGTTGTCGGATATTTTGGTAAGATCCTCTAGTTTAGATATAAACTCTGGAAGCTTTTCTGATTTTATTCTGAATTTGTCTTTTCCTGTTTTTGCCATAATCAATTTTATTTCTATACATGATATAGAAAAAGTCAAATTTTGTTTATTTGTTTTTAATATATAAAGTCATGATAAATAAATGGAATGAATTCATAAGAGAGTTTGTAGAATCGACAGGGTTGATTGATGCAAAAATGCAAGAACTCAAAGATTTGATAGACGGTATGACCGATGGACAGAACCTTATATACGAATGGGAGAACAAAGATGACCATCAGTTATTAGTTAATTTTACTAGTGGTGATCTTTCTATTAGATATGAGTTTGATATAGACGATTTATATTTCACTAAGATTGCGGGCGATACTGTGGATTATAAAAAGGATGTTGAGTCTATGGAAGAAGGATTAGATCTTATTGAAAAGGATATTCAATCTATCTTAGGTATTGATGAAAAAAAGGTAAATAATATGAAATATTTAAAAAAATTTGAGTCTTATGATTTTGAAGACTTTACACATTCCGATATGGAAGATGTAAAGGATTTATTAGAAGAAGGGTTAACCGCAGAAGAAATCGCAAATGAATTAGACTTTGATGTAAACAAAGTTAAACAAATAATCTCTTCTATTAGAAAGAGTGAAAGATTTAATTAAAAAATAGTATACAAAGAACAGGATTTTCTCTAACATACATATAGAGATTAAAAAAAGCCACTCATTTGAGTGGCTTTTTTATTTATGCGTTGTATTTGAAGTTGTGATTCTCTTCTATGTTTAGAAGTGTTTGGTAAATCAACTTAACAATGTTCTTAACATCGTCTTTGTGTACAGTCTCGCAAGTAGTATGCATGTATTTCAAAGGTAAAGAAATCAATACTGAAGGAACTCCACCATTTGAATAAGCGAAAGCATCTGTATCTGTTCCTGTAGATGTTGAACTAGCTGCCAACTGAACAGGAATATCTTTTTTATTAGCAACATCTAATACTAACTTTCTCAATTTGTTGTGAACAGCAGGAGCTCTTGTGATAACACCACCTTGACCCGCAACGTGTTCACCTTCTTTACTTGCAGTATAACAAGGAGATGATGTCTCATGACAAACGTCAGTAATGATTGCTACATTTGGTTTGATTGTTTGAGTAACCATTTGAGCACCTCTCAATCCGATCTCTTCTTGAACAGAGTTTACGATGTAAAGTTTGAATGGTAATTCTTTACCCTTCTCTTTTAATTTTCTAGCAACTTCTGCAATCATGAATCCACCGATTCTGTTGTCTAATGCTCTTCCTGTGTAATAGTCTGTTCCAAGTTTCATAAACTCGTCTTTGAACGTGATTACAGTTCCAACATTAATACCCATTTGAAGAACTTCTTCTTTACTTGCAGCACCCACGTCGATAAAGATAGAATCTAAATCTGCTTCTTTCTTTCTATAAGAAATGTGAATAGCCGGATGTCCGAAGATACCGTCTACTGGTCCATTGTCTCCCCAAAGAGTAACTCTCATAGAAGGTGCGATTGTAGTATCAGATCCACCGTTTCTGATTACTTTAATATATCCTTTAGAATCAATATAATTGACCATCCACGAAATCTCATCTGCATGCCCTTCAATAACTACTTTGAAGTCTGAGTCCATATTACCCATAATACCATAAGCAGTACCATAGTTGTCAAGTTCTACTTTATCGACATACTTAGAGATATAGTCCATCCAAACTTTTTGACCACCTAATTCATATTCGAATCCTGTTGGTGCATTGCTGTTTAAATAGCTTTCTAAAAATTTTTCGTCTAATTTCATATTTTATTTTTAATTTATATTTACCATTTTTATATGTTTTTTAATAGAGTTTGTTTAAGAACAAAAAGCAATAGATAATATATAAACAGAGTAAAACTTATAAGATGATTAAATTTAGACTAAAAGAAGACTGGTATTTAGAAGATTTCTTTGATAAAGTAAAGATATACGACGCTGGTCATATATTTTCACCAATAGAAGACGGTAAATACATAATCAATGGACTCAATGATGCCAAAATGTCGATGTCTTTTGACGATATGTTGAAAGCGACTAACAATGGTGAGCCTCTTTTTGAGAGTATAAGCGAACAAGAGATAGAACTTACTATAGAAGAAGTTCCAGTGGATAAGGATAATGAAGTAAAGAACTGGAGAATTCAGTTGGATGTAAAGACATCTCTAAAAAATCTTAAAAAAATAGAAGTTTTCATAAAAGAAAACATACAAGAAATGTTATGAAGATAAATACAGCAAACGTAACTTATTCTTCTATCGTTCAGATAGGAGAAAACATCAACAAAATAGAGAAGGAGACAGGTGAAAAATATTTAAAACTACACCGAGGTGTGATGGATGTCACTACATTAGATATTGATTCTTTGAATTTAGATCTTAATCTTAATAGTGGAAAGACTCAACAATATAGTGGTAATGATGGAAGTCCTGAATTGATTGAAACCATAAAAGAAGAGTTTGGATTGGAAGGTCATGTTGTCATAACACCAGGTGGAATGGCTGGATTGGATTTACTAATCGGTTCTTTAGGTGATGAAACAATCTGGATTCCTAACTATCACTGGGGTTCTTGGAATAAGATACTTACTACACACGGAAAAGAAATAAAAACTTTTGATGACTTTAAGATTGATGAATTTATGCCGAGAGAAGGTGTGGTGATGCTTTGTTATCCATCAAACCCAACTGGATACTGTCCTGATTTGGATGTAATAAAGAAATTTCTTCTAAAGTCAAAAGATTCTGGTGTAACCGTTGTTTTGGATCTTCCATACTACTATTTGTTCAGTGATGTGAATGATGGATTGTGTGATTTGTTTTTTGAAAATGTAATTGTTGTTTCATCTTTTTCAAAGTCTATTGGTCTTTCTGGATATAGAGTTGGTTATATCGCTACAAAAAACGAACAGCTTTATCAGACATTGAGAATAAAATCTCTTTATAAGTATAACTCGATATCTACTCTTCCTCAACACATAATAAATGAACTTCTTAAAGAAAAAACAGCGATAACTGAGTATAAAAAGAAAACGGTTGATAGTATCAAAAAGAATATAATGGTTCTTGAAATGAATGGTCTATTATTCGATGAGTATCCACAGATACCTACTGGACCTTTCGCTGTTGTAAATATTTCTTATGATGAGCTTTTGAAGAATAAAATATCAAGTGTTCCTTTGAGTAAGTTTTCTTTAAACAAACAATTGAAACACGAAAACTGTAGTAGAATATCAGTTGCTGTTGATCATAAAGTATTTTGGGAGTATTTTGAAAAAATGCTTGTAAACGAAAAAACCACTTTTTAAGTGGTTTTTTATTTGAATCTAGTTATCATTTTTACCGTGCTGGTCGGAATTGTTATGCGAGCATAATCGGTATTCTTTGGCTTTCTTATATAAGTCATTCCGTCTCGCCTTGAGTCTGCCTCCACACAGAGGTATACGGTTCCGTCGGTGAGCTCTACTTTCGTGTCTACTACATTGAGGTCGTAGTTTATTTCACGTACCCAAATCCATACGATGAATGCGAATATGCAAGCACCTATTGTTGCACCTATTGTTCTAAATATATTATCTTCCATATTATCTTCCTAAGTAGTTCATTAGTTCAATCATATTCTTTATTGAATATCCGAATGCTTCTAAGTTTTTGACAGTATCTCTAAGAAAAGTAATGTAAGATTCAATCAACTCGATACATCTATCATTTTCTGCGATGTGTGCATCAATAAGAATTGTTTTTTCTCCCATATTTGTCTTTACTTGAAATCCGATTGCGTAAAATACAAACTTATCTTGTCTTAGTTTTTTAATCTTTGTTGTTTCCTTACTTCTTTTGTTTAAGAAGAAGTTTATATTTTCGTTTATTTGTTGTCTAAACGATAAAGCAGTAGATTGTGCCTCTAATATGTATTTAGAATTCGATGGGTTAGATAAATCAGTAGTTAGTGCTTTGAAAAGTGGCTCTACCTGTTTATTCCATTCTGCTCTTTTATCATTGAACAATTCTTCCAATCGGTCGTTGGTGTCTTTTGTCTTCTGTATTCTGTCTAGTTCTTCTTGATTATAAAGATTCATCTTCGTCGTCGAATATTTTTTTCATTTTCCACTCTCTATGGATGTTTTTTTTGTAACAGCTTGATAGTGTTTGCTCGACCATTTGTCTAAAATCTGTTTTTAGGTTGCTTGCTATGTAATCTTCTATGATTTCACACCATTTGTCTAAAAGATTTTTGTCTTCTATCACAATATTTGATACATCTGTGTTGTCTGATGAAAAGAATATACATTCGTTTCTTCTATCGAAGTGTATTGACATTCTACCAGAGATACTTCCCCAATGATTGTTAGACACGATTGACTTTGGTTCAGAGTCAATATCGAAGGTTATCCAATAGTTTTTATGACCGTATTTTATATCTTTAGTTATTGTTACTCTCTCATCATTTTTATAGCTCATTATAAATGTGATGAATTCATCTATCTCGTTTCTCATGGTTTCTGATATTTTGTTGTACCTTATTCTATAAAAATATATGTAGAATGTTTACAAAAAAACCTCTCGATTTGAGAGGTTTTGATTATTTGTAGGCTAAATTTATTGTCTCACCTGCGTATTTTCCGGTGAGTGCATTTTGGTACTCTACTATTTTATAGCTCACCATCTTCGAACCCTGTTCTGCTAGATTTAACAAATATTGTATTGATTGATTTCTTTCTTCACCAGGTGTCATATTCTTTATCTCTTCTGCGTTCTGCTGAACAACTTTCATCGCTGAGTTTGCCAAGTCTGTCACTTGTTTTCCAAAGATTGGATTGTCTACCGATCCTCCTTTTTTCAATTGAAACAAATATGCTTGTGCTTTCATAAGAAGACCATCATCGTATTTTCCGGATCCTTCGGACTGAAGTCTTTTCAGGAATCCAATCGCAGCATCCATTACTCCTTCCGGTGGTGTAGCTTGTTTAGTCGCTGCTGCAGAACATAGAACAAAGAATAAAACTATTAGAATAAGTGTTATGATTATAGTTCTAAATAAGGCAGGGTGCTTTTCTTTGAAACTTTTTATCTTATCCAGTACCTTGTCGAAGAACTTTTTGACGAGACTAAGTGCCATCAATCCTTTCTCCATCAGTGTCAACATAAGATTTCTTATAGAATCGTTTATTCTTTCAAAGAATTCTCCAATCTTTTTTATCCAATCCATAAATCCTTCATTGATAGAATCAAAATTACATAACTCATCAAGAGCTGCTAATGTTCTTTGTTCATTTATCGAAAAGGATTCAAAATTGTTTAGATGTTTCATTATTTAATATCTTTTGATTCTATTAAAGTATATGTAAATGAATTACCATGAATTTTTACAGCCTTTTTACAAATTTTCATAAATTCATCAAAATCTTTAACTCTTTTAAACACTTGGCATCCGGCTGACCAATTTTCCACCCATGTAGAATCTTGTCCTGCTTTATGAATATTTATACCATAAATACCTTCAGTTATTTTATTCTCATTATATTCTAAGTCAAGATCTTCATCTCTATATACTTTAACTTTTCCATTTCTTTGACAAAGTGCTTCATATTTACCTTGATGTTTATCAATTTTCCAAGTTGATCTATATTGTCCGGTAACTAATCTAGCACAACCTCCAGTAATACCCATTTTTTTCCATTCTAACATAGATTTTTTACCTGGATCTGTTGTATTCATCCAAGAATAGAATTGCCAAGCTCCTTTTTCATCTTTAAATGATAATGTTATGTTATCATCAAATACATTTGTTACTTTTGTTCCTGTAGATGAGTTTCTTACTCCAACGATGTTTACATCATATCCTTTGTTTGCATCATCAGCAAACCATACATAGCCTTTTGATTTTACGGCTGCTTCGATTTGTTCTCTTGTATAAGACATTTTTAAATGTTATTTTTTATAGGCTGAAATCTTCAAAGCCTTTTATATTTTCATCATCTCTATGTCTAGCATCATGCTCTGAGTGAGATGATTCAGGTCCACCCAATAGTGGTTTCTCTTCGTGATGTTCTTCTTCATGCTCTTCTGAGTGACCTGCAAGAAAATTGAATACTTCTTCTACATCATCCTTAGATGTTGCAATGTGGTCTAATGCCCAGTTGTGTCCGTTTGTAAGCATAGCGTCAACTTCTGCTTCATCCATTTCTAACATCTCATCAACTAATCTTTTGATTGTTTTAAGATTACCAAAGAACATATAGTTTTGAGGACCACCATCATGGTCTTCTTTAAATAGTTTAAATTTTTTGATTTCCATATCGTTTATTTTTATTTTAGAATGTTTACTACTTCTGGATAGTATTTACATATATTTTGATTTTTTTCTTCATAAGGAATAGCAGAAAGTGCGTATCTCATGGCATTTAATCTTCCAATCTTTTTGTCGTTTGAGTTTATTATGACCCAAGGTGTAGTCCTACTTGATGTAAGGTTGAACATCTGATTTTTATAATGTCCGATTATCTCCCATTTATCGACAACTTTGGCGTCGTTTGGTGAGAACTTCCAGTATTTTAGAGGACTTTGTTGTCTTAAATCGAACCTATTTAGTTGTTTCTCTTTAGTTATAGAGAACCAGAACTTAATAAGATGAAGACCTTGTTTCTTTATCATCTTCTCTTCCCAATCTACCACTTTTTCCATGAAGTCTTTGTACTGATCTTCTGTACAATAACCCATTGCTGGTTCTACTACAGCTCTATTGTACCAAGACCTGTCAAAGAATACTATCTCTCCTTCTTTAGGCATATGTGCTTCATATCTGGCAAACCAGTTTTCTTTCTCTTCTGCAGTTGGAAGTCCTAAAGCAACTACTCTGAATCCTTTTGGATTTAAGTATTCGACAAATCTTTTTATTGTAGAACCTTTTCCTGCAGAATCTCTTCCTTCGAAAACTATAGCTATTTTCTTACCGTTCTTCAGAACCCACTCTTGAAGTTTCATAAGCTCTACTTGTATCTGATATTTCTCAGATTCGTATTCTTTTCTAGTAAGTATAGATCTCTCACCTTCAAACTCATCAAAGTGTTGAGCCTGAGCACCAGTTTTAATAACTGAGATTCTATTATCTATAGTTTTGGAAAAATCATCAAATTGTTTTCTTATGTTACTTTTGGTATCTCTTCTTTTGAGTTCCATAAGTTGGTTTATCTTTCTAAGAAGAGTATCGATGTTTAAGTCTTGTATAACCTCTGGTGTGAACTCGTTGTTGAGTTCTCTCATTATTATATTTACTTCGATCTTTTCAAAAGATTTATATTCTACTTTGTTTGTTTGGAAGTTGTAGACAATATTGTCTAATATAGAACTTTTATACTCTCCAAGTCTTGTCAATATATTTCTCTTTATCTGTTCGATATTTTCAGAATCCATTTTGTCGATCCTAAGTTCTTCTTTGATAAAATCCAAGAATTTACGTAAATTCTTCATGTATTTAAAACATTTTCTTTTATATATTAAAAGTGGAAAGTTAAATTTTCTTCTCAAATAGATAAAGGTCATACAAAGTATTCCCCTTTACATTCTTTATATTTTTAAGTACTTGTCCGGTAACCGAGTCTAAAACTTTAAAAACTCCTATTTGTTTGTTTTTATCAGTCTGAATCTTGACAGTATTTCCTGGTTGACCCAAAGCTCCTAATACTGCAACATATTTGTTTCCATATACACTTTTCAAGAATGATACTCTTAGAGTAGTAGTGTCTTTGATATTGTTTATATAAGCATTCTCCATCGCCTTAGTTAGGTCTAATTGACTATCTGTCTCTTTTACTACTATAGTAGCGAATTTTCTTTCTTCTCCACCAAGAGTAATCTCTTCTCTGTTTTGTATTTTGTTTTGATTTACAAGGTTTTGTTGATTTCTTCTAATCTCACTAAAATCCGCTTTAGCTATGATACCTCCTCGCATACCTTTATCATTCATATTATAACCTGCTGGGGCCAATCTGTAGAACGATCCAGTGAAAGTCATAGAAAGTATTCTATCTGTTCTAAAAAGCCTCCAGATTTTGTTTATGTGTCTTTTTTGAGATACTGACCATCCATTCAGATGCCATCCTCTTAACAAAGTTTTACCTTTTGAAGACCTTCCTAGCACCATTGGGTATATAACTCGCTCATGACCAGCAAAATGACTATCTTCTTCACCTTTATAATTAAGTAGGAATATCATTCCGTATTTAATTGCCTTTATCATAGTCTGCTCATTATATTTGATAGGCTCGTTAATTGGAATATTAGAAATTTCTTTAACATTCTTCAATGAAAATCTAGGTATGAACTCATTATCCTCTATAAGTTCATATCGTTCTTTAACGACGAACTCTACAGGCTTTGTGTTGTAATATGCTTTTGTTTGTGATAGGTTCATAAAGTATATATTTAATTATATTCTATATATTAAATGCGAATGACGCAAAATAAAAAAGCGAGGTCACATTTGATGTGCCTCGCTTTTCCAACATTCCGTTGTAACCTTCTGTGGTGATTACTTAACTATAGTAGTATCTACTGCAACGGTAGATGCCGGAACAGCTGTAGTATCTACAGCTGCCTCAACGGCAGTCGTGTCAGTATTTGCAGCTTCTCCCTCAGGAGTCTTGCCACCGCAAGATGCAAGTACCACAGATGTGATTACTAAAAACAATGTTTTTTTCATATTTTTCTGTCTTGTTATTTTTTGTGAGATATATATATTTTCTAGAAAGGTTTGTTTAGAAAAAGAAAAAATATATTTAATATATACATATACAAGAAAATAATTCTAAGCAATGTCAATAAAAAGTAGAGAAGATGCAAACAAATACTATCAGATAGTAAACGAACTGGTAGATGAATACATGTCCAAAGGAAAAATCAGACCTTCAAACCTAAAAAGATACCTTCAACCAGGTAGTGAAAGATTCAAAAAGTTCCTTATAAGAAATAAGTTGAATGAAATAACTGGGATAGATAGAGTTCTTTCTGATATAATCGAAGACAGAGCTAATATGGAATCTGATGGAGTTCTTACTTTTGAGAATTTCAAATTCTTTGAATCAGATGAGTTCAAGATTGCCTCTATGAAACAATGTCTTTATAAAGGAATTGAAAAGGCAGATCTAAGCATGGAGAAAGTGTTAGCGGACGTTTTTGACACAAACTTAGGATCGATAGACATCGTGGATTCTGAAAAGCATTGTTTTAAAATAGAGGAAGAAGAAGTTTTCATCTATTCAAAAGAAGATATTGATATAATAGGATTAAATATAATAGAACATCTATATGAGGAGCTTTGTAAAAAAGAAGTTGTTCTTGCAGACGACATATCTATAAATCTTTCAGATCTAGTGGGTAAAGAAGCTTTTGAAAAAAAGATGCACGATTTTTTTACTGAAGAATTTTTATTAAAATTGATAGGTAAGTTACTTGATTCTGAATATTACAAAGAAGGTGAAAATGTTGGAAAAGGAAATCATTTCATTTGGAAAATAGCCTAAAACATGTAACATCATGATATACTAATACTATAAAATTGGTTTTCTTAATTTATATATAATATCAAAATAAAAATATCGATATGTTAATTAAATTAGGATCAAAAGGAGGTGATGTTAAATCGCTTCAGGAAAAGTTAGGATTGTCTGTTGATGGATCATTTGGACCTGCTACCGAAAAAGCTGTAAAAGAGTGGCAATCTAAAAATGGATTAACTGTGGACGGTGTGATAACTTCTGCAAATACAAGCTGGGAAAAAATGTTTTTTATCGTAAAAGAATCGGTTGTAATACCAACAAGTGAATTTAATCTTGAAGCTTTAAAAGGACATCTTCCAGATTCTGTGATTGCTCAGATTCCTGACACTGCAGCAAAATTCAACATTACAAACGTATTGAGACTATCTCATTTCTTGGCACAATGTGGTCATGAGTCTGGTGGATTCAAAGCGGTTTCTGAAAACTTAAATTATGGTTCGGAAGGTCTTTTAGGTACCTTCAAAAGTGATTTTGACACTAACCATAATAAAGTTCTTGAAGCTAATGAAAAACTAAAAGCAAATACTTTATCTAGAAATCCTGAGGCTATCGCAAACTTTGTTTACGCAAACCAAAATGGAAATGGTAATGAAGCTTCCGGTGATGGTTGGAAATATAGAGGCCGCGGATATATCCAGTGCACCGGTCGTCTTAATTATTTAGGTTTTTCTAAATTTATTGGAGAAGATTGTGTTACTAATCCTGATTTGGTCTCTACTAAATACCCTATGGCATCTGCTGCATGGTTTTTTGATAAAAATAATCTATGGAAAATATGTGATTTAGGGTCAACCGATGATGTTGTTACTAAAGTAACTAAAAAAATAAATGGTGGAGTCAATGGTCTATTAGACCGCCAGGAAAAATTTGATAAATTTTGGAAAATTTTAAAATAATTTTATACAATGAAAAATGATTGGTATTTATATGCACATAAAAGATTTGATAAAAATGAAATATTTTATATAGGAATTGGTAAAAAGAAAAATTATGGTAGAGCATATGAATTTAATGAACAAAAAAGAAATAATATTTGGAATAAAATATTTAATAAAACAAATATAGAAGTTTTGATCTTATTTGATAATATTTCAAAAGAAATTGCTGCACAAAAAGAAAAAGAATTGATAAAGTTATATGGTAGAATGGATTTAAATGAGGGTTCTTTATGTAATATGACGGATGGTGGTGATGGTATCTTAAATTGTAAAAGAAGTGATATTACAAAGAGTAAACTTAGTCTTCAAAAAATAGGAGATAAGAACCCTATGTATGGTAAAAAACAATCTGATGAGACAAAGAATAAAAGAAATAAATCATTGACAGGCCAAGTCAGAAATTTGGAAACTAAAATTAAACAATCATTATCTACTATAAAGTCTGGTCAGGCCAAAGAAGTAGATGTTTATATTTACCTTACAAATGAATATGTTGGTAGATACTATGCTATTTCAGAAGCATGTAGGCAATTAGGATTCATACATTTAAATGGTAAAGCTTGTCAGGTCGCTAAAGGTAATAGAAATCATGTTAAAGGATATTCATTTAGATATGTTGAATAAAAAAAGAAAAGAGAGCCACAAAGCTCTCTTTTTTCATGATAGAATATCTTTTATCTTAGCATCTCTGATTAGAACCTTTTGATAGAATTCCTGATTGTTTGTCAATGGCTTCAAATATCTTTGTTTTTGAAAAGAATCCATTATAGATTGTGTTGAAATCGTCTTTCATATGTATGAGCTTCAAAAAAAGATTAGGTTGTAATCTTATAATAAACTTTTCTACATATTCATCTTCTCTCAACTCTAAAATATAAGCTTGTTCCATTTCTGGTCCATAATTAAACTCTGATGGTTCAAATCCTAAACTCTTTATAAAATCTAATACAAAAGAATATTTTTCATATCGACACTTTAATTTTGTTTCTGTATCATAATATGAAAATCGAGAAGGCATCTGATTGAAATCTATTTCTGTTCCTATATGATATGCATCATTTTCCAATAGTTCCGAAAGCTCAGATTCTCTTCTATCTTCTTTGTTAAAGATATTTTTTCTTTTTATGAAGTGAGATAGTTTTGTATCAAAAAGAAAATGTATTTTCCCTGTTTCTTCAGCTCTTTTTTCACATTCATCGATGAAATATTGGTCTATCTCAGATCTTTCATATTCCCATGAAGATTCTTCTTTTACGAATCCGTCTGGATTACTACCATCATCTATTTCTATAGTACCGTCCGGTAATTGTATAATATTCATATTAGTGAATAGTTTTTTTCGTGGTCAAATCTCTCTTTAGAGAAATCGAATAGTATTTTACACTTTTCATACTCTTCTCTTTCCTCAAAGTAGAATATTAGCTTGTCGATAAAATCTATCGTATAAGGTTTAAAGGATATGTCGTAGCATTTTCCTTGATTTATTCTATCATAGCTACTATTCATCAAATAGCTATAGCTGTGCATAACAATTGTGTCCATCATTTTTTGCTTTGTTCTTTTAAAAAATCTAATTCTTCTTTTGTTATTTTTTCCATACCAACTTTACTTATCTTATCTAAGATAGAATCAACATCAAATCGATCTTCATTTTCCTCGATTATCATATCTATATCCGATAATTCTGTTTTATTAAACATAGTCATATCAAGATTTGGATTGGAATCTTCAAAATCTTTTAGTTTTGATTTCAATTCTTCCCTAGAAATTGTAACTCCTAATACTTCTACAACATCTTCAATCTCTTTTCCATAAAGATCATGTATGTTTGCTATTATATTGTCTCTTAATCCATTTTCTATTGTTTCTGATGTATAGATACATTTATTTTCTTTAAAAATACAAACAATTTTTTTATCCATAAGATAAACTATGTTTACGACATTATAGTCTTTTAGTTTAGTGTCTATCATTATAGTATGATTTACTCTACTTACAAATACTGCTTGACCTTTTTTAATATTGGATAAAATTTCTTCAAATTGTATTACCATATTCTTCAAAATTTTTTTGTCTTTGAAGTGTGCTTTTGTTTTGTCTATAATCTTCGCATATAGGAAGCCTAATATAAACATAAGTGTCAGTGTTATTATACTCATAATATATTATATATATTTTTTCTTATTTTGATTAGTATTTCATTGACAAAAGATTCATCTACCTTATCCAGAAGATTTGAATTATCAAAAAGTTCATCAATTTCAATGATTTCTGCTTCAACTTTTTTGATAAGAGTTTGTAAGTCAATCTTCCCTTTTCTGATATCGATAAGTTCTTGAGCATTTTCTCTACGAACATTGATACCTAATCCTAAGGCAATCTCTCTTGCCATATCCATTAGTCTTTTTGAGTGCATCATATTCTTACCATCGATTTTTTGACCGTGAGATTTGACATCAACCCATCTAGCGTCATTTTTGTTTGCCAGCCAATCTTCATAAGATTTGAAATCTTTACAGTGTTCAGAATAACCATCTTTATTATAAACAATATTGCAGATTGGAGTTTCACCTTTTGGAATAGAAGAAAGTCGAAGAGCATTTGACTCGGCTACGTTATCACCTTCACCAGTTTTAACTAACCCTTTATAACCAAAACCCATTGGTTGATTTAACTCTTCTCTCAATTTGATTAGAAGATTTCTAGTTGATTTTGATACATTTTCGGAAAACACATCTCTAGCATCTTTATCATAATAAACTGCGTAAACATCTTTAGCATTTGGTACGTTCACGACACCACAGAATTTTTCTTCATAATTAAAATCTTCATTCCATTTTTTCCATGGAATTGATTTTGGGCCATCAATAACATAAACAAAGTCAAGAACATCTTTACGAGTTACTTTGTCTTTTTCCCAGTTTTGTTTTTTGTTTTGACCTTTTGCCTTTTGAATTTGCATCTTTCCGTATCCACCAAAAGATTTGGCACATACCTTAGTGATGAATTTATCTCTATTATCCAATATAAGATCAAAGATAGGATCTTTATAGATGATACAATCTTTTGGAGTGTTGAGTAATTCTAGTACGGTTGGGTTATTACTAGTAAGTAGTTGTAGAAATCTTTTGATTTCATAGATTACGGTGTCATTGGTATCATCGTTAATCTGTTCTTTGTAATTGAATCCAAAGATGTCTTCTTGTGATTGTATAAACACACCTGCATAATCGGTATCGGATGTTTCAATATTTGTTCCATATGCATGTGATCCTCTAATAACAAGAAGAAGTGGTTTTGCACCTGGTGCCTTCTCTTCGATGAATCTAAATAATTCTTCTTTCATTTTCTATATTTATTATACAAATATAATCATAAAGTATTGAAATAAAAATAAAGCGTCATGGAAATTTAATATATACCAAAAAAGAATAAAACTCATATGTCTACACAGAGTTATAATACGGGTAATACAATATATGATAATAATGGTGGTAATCAAAACGTTATCGCAGATTATGCATATATTTCGGATTTGCTTTCCAATATACCTGATAATAATACTAATCAAATTGATGCTAAAGATGTTAGAGATGCAGTTTGGACTTTATGGAATAGAATAGAAGATATAAACACGGGATTGTCCTCTTCTGGTATAAACATATATGCAACTGGTTCTGGCACTTCTTCAACAGATTTAAGATATGATAGAACACGTTTATCTAGTGCTGCTACTGTGGGTGGTGTTCCAACAGGATCTACTTTTAGTGGTACATTACAAGATGTATTTGATAGAATATTTTATCCATATACTGCACCGACATGTTCATTGAATGGTGGTGGTGATAGACAATTTGGATCAAGTACTGCAGTGACATTAAATTTTACATTAAATAAATTTGAAAAGCCAATAACTGCAGTATCTATACAATTGCTTAGTGGTACTAATGTCATAAGTCCTATACCTTCTGTGATAACACAGAATAATACAAATACTGCGACTTTTGGTCCAAGTACATTATCAACAACACCCGCATCTATTGTAAGTTACGCGACCCATAGTGCAACTCCTGGTTCTACAAGTGAGTCAAATACATATACACTAACTATTGGTGATGGTAAAGCAACTTCAAATGCTACTACTACGGTTACTTGGAAAAACTATCTTTATTATGGTACTTTAAATTTAAGTACACTTTCTGGTAATCCAAATCCAGATTTGACAGTAAGACCGGATGGTAGTAATAGTGCTGCAGTATCTTCTTCTATAGTTCAGATATCTGATAGTATAACTAGTAATACAATTAAGGCAACTCCTGGTACTTATAATAGAGTTTTAACAACAAAGGTGTTTGCAACTAGTAGGTCTTTAAGTTTATCTGATTATGCGGCCGGTAGTAATTATTTGTTTTTTGCATGGCCTACTTTATTTGGTACACCTACTTTTAAAATAAATGGATTGTCCAATAGTGCATTTACCAAAGTAAAAAATAATTTTGTATTTTCTAATGAAAATGGGTTTTCAGGGGTAAATTATGATGTTTGGGTAAGTAATACTGCTTATGGAACATCTACGATAAATATAAGTTAAAAAATAAAAATAAGATATGCCAACTCAAAATGTAGGTACACTAATAGGTGCAACGATAAGGCCAATAGATGATGCAATGCCAATCGCTTCTGCGTTTTCTTTTGAAATAAATGGAGGACATCACCAAGTTGCCACTTTGGTTGCTAGAGATGCTATAATTGTTCAGAGAAGACAATGGGGTATGCTTTGTACGGTCTATAATGATTCTGTGATAACAAATAATGCAACATACCAACTTAAATATGGATATAATAGCACCAATAGTATGGATAATACTAATTGGGTTGTTTTTTCTGGAGGTGCTGGTGGAGGTGCTGGAAGTACAAATTGGTTAAATCCTGTTATTTCTGTTACTATGAGTACACCTACTTTTCCAATAGAAGGTGATAGATATTTGGTCGGATTAAATAGTGGTGCATCCTTATCTGGAAATTTCTCATCTCTTACTAACACTGGATATTCGGGTAGTTTGGTTGGTGGATATATTGCAGAATACAAATCAAGTCTTAGTAATTGGGTAACTACTCTTCCCACAAATGGAATGACTATAAGAGTGAATAATGATGATAATTCATTTTATAGATATGAGGGTACCTATTCTACGGGTCAATGGTATAAAGAAAGAGTAAATCAAGTAAGATATCTTGCCGCAACCAGTGCAAACAAAGTAAATTATAGTATAACAACTGGTGATTTCTTCACTTATTCAACAGAATTAGTATATCTGGTTCAGTTTGCCACTTCAAATTCTGGTGCGACAGCATCACTTAATATAAACGGTTTGGGTCTTAAATATATCAAGAAACAGACTTCGACAGGAACGGTTGACTTAGTTGCGAATGATTTAAACAGCACTTCTATATACAATTTGGTATATGATGGAACTAACTTTAGAGTAAATCCTTTTGGTGGTGGATCTAGTACTGGTGGATTTGCATTAAAGTATAAAATAGTTGCTGATGAAAGAATTGTTGTTCCTGCCTATTCGGAATATCTTTTGTATGGTGATTTAGAGGTTAATGGTGTATTGGATATAAGTACTACTGGTAAGGTGGTTTTAATAAACGGTGCTTTAAATATAAATGGTGGTACGGTTTCAAATTCTGGAAACATACAGATAGTTACTTTTGCTACTGCTTCTATGGGTACTGGATCTCTTTCTTCAGTACTTTTAAACGGAAACACGACAGGTGGTAATGGTGTCATAAGTCATACTCCTGTTGATAACGATATAGTTCTCGGAACGAATAGAAGATTGTGGAGTGGTGATGGATTGGCATCTATATATTCAGAAGGATTGGGAGACGCAGATTGTCTTACAATCAAAGCACAAACTCCTGGTTCATCTACATTCTCTGTGGTTGATTTCAATTCGAATGGAATGTTGACTCTATTAGCGGGTAATGGCCTTGGAGGTTCGGATAATTCAAGTTTAATATTAGAGTGTGGAACTACAGGAATTGCAGGTGCAAAAGTTAATTTGAGTCCTGTTTTGAATTTGGCACCAGGTAGTCAACCTGCAACTGCTTCTGCAGGTGATATATACTTTGATAGTGGTATTAATAAACTGAGAGCATATGATGGTTCTAGTTGGAACAATCTTTGGTAATAAAAAAGTCCTTCATTTGAAGGACTTTTTTATTTAAGATATTATTTTAATAATGTTTTCCAATGAGAATCCATCTAATGGTTCGCCACCATTTTTAAGGTAGTCTCCATAGATATTATTATAGTCGTCTATAGTATAGAACTTAGAGTCAAGATCACAAAATATGACCGTGGTGTCATGTGCATTGACCGTTTTATTTTGTAGTCCTGTCTCTCCATAACCTGGACCCATTGGTCCAATCAATTCTGTTCCATTTACTTCTTCATTTATGAATTCTTTAAATCTTTTAATCGTCATCTCCGTTACTTGCTTCTATTTTT